>Ga0335396_10000879_pt1 | contig 40633 bp, 35 predicted proteins | sample FRY02_FD_205743 | JGI IMG/M metagenome (GOLD analysis project Ga0335396, IMG submission 205743) | Freshwater microbial communities from Lake Fryxell liftoff mats and glacier meltwater in Antarctica - FRY-02 (spades assembly) (version 2) | ecosystem: Environmental > Aquatic > Freshwater > Ice >... | reverse complement strand
GCCCACCGCGTCGGCCGGTACGTCGCAAGCGCCGTCCGCCACCGTGGACAACTCTGCACTGTTGTGAACCCCCAGAGCTTCACTTATCGTTCGGGGAAAGTTGTTCAAACAAACCGAGCCACTTCTTCTGTCTGATCCACCCTACTACACAGCATGCCCGAATCCCTTCGTTTCGGACTTCATCAAGCACTACGGTAAGGCTTACAACTCTTCAAGTGGGCACAGCAAGGAGCCATTTGCTGCTGATGTAACGGAAGGTAAAAACGACCCCTTGTACAACGCTCACACGTATCACACAAAGGTGCCGCATAAAGCAATCATGCGGTACTTGCTCCATTACACCAAGCCTGGCGATATTGTTTTCGACGGTTTTTGTGGAACTGGTATGACTGGTGTGGCAGCTCAACTCTGTGGGGATCGGTCAGTCGTTGCCGAACTTGGATACAAAGTGAACGCTGACGGGCAAGTCTTGAGTTCGGAGACTGTGGACGGTAAAGACGTCTGGAAACCATTTAGCAAGGTTGGGCCACGAATTCCAATCTTGAATGACCTTTCGCCAATCGCCACCTTTATTAGCAATAACTATGGGGCCTTGCAAGACCTCTCTGATTTCTACATTGAGGCGACCCAAGCGCTGGATAAGCTTGAAACTGAAATAGGATGGGTATATCAGCAAGACGGTGCAAGAGTTGCCAATGGCATTTGGTCTGATGTTTTTTATTGCCCCATATGTTCTTCTGAGATCGTCTTTTGGGACGCAGCAGTAAAAAACGACGAGATAAGCAAGACGTTTTCATGTCCGTCTTGTACCGGGATGGTAGGGAAAGCGAGCTCGAAAGAAGACGGAGCACTCAAATTAGATAGGGCGTTCGAAACGAAGTACGACCGGTATCTTGGAGAAAATATCCGCATGCCGAAGTTGGTGCTTGTTGAGGAAAAGCTCAAGAAGGGCACGAAGACGCTAAGAATCAAGACGGATCGTGCAGTCTCCAGTGATCTCCTGTCGAAAATTGAGGCGCAACCACCGGTTAGCTCAGTTCCGGTACTGAAGTTTGAAGAGGGTCGTCAAACGAACAAGCTAATCAATGGCAGCGGAATTCAATACGTACATTGGATGTACACCCCGCGATCATTATTTGTCTACGCAAACATGTGGAAGCTTGAGCTCTCGACTCACCAGTACACCTCGCTTTTCCGATTTTGCCTGACAGGAATAAATAACTATATATCCAGAAAACAGGGGTACTTTGGCGGCGGAGGTGGTGTTGCCGGAACACTTTTTACACCGTCAATTCACCTCGAACGCAATATCTTTGACGTATTGCGCAGGAAACTTAAAGGCGTTGGTGAAATCGTTCGGAGACCCTCAAACGTTAGAGTAATCGGAAGTCAGAGTTCAACAAGCTTAAAGAACATACCAAGCAATTCAATTGACTATGTGTTTATAGATCCGCCGTTCGGAGAGAACTTTCAATACGCGGAGTTGAATTCCTTCGCTGAAGCCTGGTTGAAGGTAAGAACCCTTACGGCCAATGACTGCGTCATGAACTATGTACACAAGAAGGACCTAACCTTTTATCTCCAGCTAATGAAGGGTGCATTTACAGAGTTTTACAGAATATTGAAGCCTGGGCGCTGGATAACAATTGAATTCTCCAATACGCAAGCTAGCGTTTGGAATGCAATACAAACTGGCATGCAGGAAGCCGGCTTTGTCGTGGCCAACGTGTCAGCACTAGACAAAATGCAGGGTAGCTTCAACGCGGTCAATAATTCCATGTCTGTCAAACAGGATTTGGTTATTTCCGCCTACAAACCAAATGGTGGACTAGAGGACCGCTTTGAGAAAGAACGTGGCAGTGAAGAATCAGCTTGGGATTTCACGCGAACACATTTACAGTATTTGGCAGTTGTTAAGCTCAAAGGTGGCGCCCTCGAATTTATCGCAGAGCGTGATCCAAGAATAATTTTTGACCGCATGATCGCTTGGTTCGTGCGCCACAACTTCCCTGTTCCCTTGTCTAGCCATGAGTTCCAGGCTGGATTATCAAGTCGCTTCACTGAACGTGATGGAATGGTCTTTCTGCCGGACCAAGCTGCGGAATACGATAAAAAGCGCCTGCAGGTAGCACGTGCTCCGCAGATGGAGATGTTTGTATCCGACGAACGAAGCGCAATAGATTGGCTTTCTGACTTCCTAAAAAGACGACCATCTACGTACTCAGAGATTCATCCTGAGTACATACCCGTCGTAGGCGCGGCCAAGAAGAAGGGGGAAATAATTCCGGAACTCTCGAATTTACTGGAGGACAACTTTATTCAGTATGACGGCAAGGGAGACGTTCCGAGCCAGATTCATAGTTTGCTTTCGAGCAACTTTAGGGAGTTGCGATCCTTGGAAAAGAGCGATCCACGCTTAATCGCCAAGGCAAAGGATCGGTGGTACGTGCCAGACCCCAATAAGGCGCAAGACTTGGAGAAAAAGCGTGAAAAGGCTCTTCTAAAAGAATTTGACACCTACCGGTCTTTCACCGGTCGGAAATTGAAAGAGTTTCGGCTGGAAGTCATGCGCGCGGGGTTCAGGAATGCGTGGGCCAGCAAAGACTACAAGACCATCATTGCCATCGCGCAAAAGCTACCGGAAGAGGCGCTGCAGGAGGATGAAAAGCTGTTGCTCTGGTATGACCAGGCACTGACACGATCTGAGGCTGGCGCATAAATGGAGCAGAGTGCCGACCTCGCGCCAGTATTAGCGGTTGGCGAATGGTGCTGGTACGCCCGGCACGCGTCGCCATGTCGCGTCGTGGACCGACAGGACGTCTGGGGGGAAACCAGCTACCGCGTCTGGTTGCCGACGAAGGACGCGGTGGTGCGCGCTCGTGCCTCCGATCTTTCTGCGCTGGTTGATATCCGTCCAACCATGGACCAGATCCTTCACATCGCGGTCGCAGCCAAACTACAGGACGCACTTGAAGATAACCTGCTGCTCGCGCCGATCCAGTCGAGCGTGGTCCCGCTGCCGCACCAGCTCTATGCATTGAACCGCGCGATGAGCCGTGACCGCATTCGCTACCTCTTGGCGGATGAAGTCGGCCTGGGTAAGACGATCGAAGCCGGTTTGATCCTGCGCGAATTGAAGCTGCGCGGGATGGCGCGACGCATACTGGTTGTCGCTCCCAAGTGTCTGGTCCGGCAGTGGCAGGCCGAGATGCGACTGCATTTTGGTGAGAAATTCCAGTTTATTGAGCCATCCGAATTGGCGGCATTCCGGCAGTGGCGAAGCGACGAGGAAAACCTCTGGCAACTGCACGATCAGGTGATCTGCTCGCTCGACTCGGTCAAGCCGATGGAAGGGCGTCGTGGCTGGAGCATGGAGCAGTTGTCCGCGTACAACCGTGAGCGCTTTGAAGATCTGGTCTCTGCGTCGTGGGACTTGGTCATCATCGACGAGTCGCACCGACTTGGTGGCAGCACCGAGCAAGTGGCTCGCTACAAACTGGGCGCGGCGCTGGCAGAGGCAGCGCCTTACCTTCTATTGCTGTCAGCCACACCCCATCAAGGCAAGACAGACCAGTTCCTGCGGCTGATGCAACTCATCGATCGCGAGTCGTTTCCAAATGAGGGAAGCGTCACGCAAGACCGCGTTCGCCCATTTGTCATTCGCACTGAAAAGCGTGAGTCGATCAATGCCGAGGGGCAACCCCTGTTCAAGCCACGGGTAACACGCATGCAGGCTGTCGCCTGGCAGGATCGTCATGCGGCGCAGGAGCGTCTCTACGAGGCTGTCACTGACTACGTTCGGCATGGCTACAACCAGGCCATGGCCGCCAAGCAGCGGCACATTGGATTCCTGATGATATTGATGCAGCGGCTCGTGACGTCGAGCACTGCTGCCATCCGCACTACCTTGGAAAGGCGCTTCGCTGTTCTGACCGACGCCGGCGCGGCACCACAACCCCAGTCATCTCTGTTCGAGAACACGGACGAGGACGACTGGGCCGAGATGGATGGCCAGTCGCAGGCAGATTTGGCAGTGCAGGCACGTCCGGGATTTGCCAAGGCACTCGCGCAAGAGACCGCCGAGGTGGAAATGCTCCTCAATCTCGCGCGGCAGACGGAGTCAGCCGGCTCCGATGCCAAGGCAGAGGCACTGCTGGAGTTGATTTACAAGCTGCAGCAGGAAGAAAACGACCCAACGCTCAAGGTGCTGGTGTTTACTGAATTCGTGCCCACGCAGGCGATGCTGGCCGGGCTACTTGAGAGTCGCGGCTTCTCAGTTGCTCTGCTCAACGGCAGTATGGACCTGGATGCACGGTCCAATGCCCAAAAGACATTTGCCGCAGATATCCGGATCTTGGTTTCCACCGACGCGGGCGGTGAAGGCTTGAACCTTCAGTTCTGCCACGTCATCGTCAACTTTGACATGCCGTGGAACCCCATGCGGATCGAACAGCGGATCGGCCGCGTCGACCGCATTGGTCAGCAGCATGTCGTTCGCGCCATTAACTTCGTGCTTGAGGACACGGTTGAACACCGGGTGCGTCAAGTTCTGGAAGCAAAGCTCGAAGTCATCGCACAGGAATTTGGTGTCGACAAAGCATCGGACGTCATGGATTCGGTGGAAGCCGACCCGATCTTCGACGAGTTGTTTGTACATGGTCTCCAAAACCCCGAGTCCATCGAGAAGGAATGCGATGCAGTGATATCGCAGGTCCGCGAAAAAATCGCCGACACCAAGAAGAGTAGTTCACTGCTGACAGACGGGCACACCCTGGACGCGGGTGATGCACGCAAGTGGCGCGATCACCCTGCCCAATTCTGGCTCGAACGCGCAATCACCAGTGGCCTTCCGGCCTTGGGTGGATCCGCCAAACAAGTGGTGGATGAGCATGGGAAGACTTGGCGCGTGACCTGGGCTGACGGCAGCGAATCGACGAATGTTTGCTTTGACGCCAGAACGGCTGAGCAGAATCCGGAACTGGATTGGGTGACTCTGGAGGATCCTAGAGCGCGCACGGTAATCGGGGCACTCCCTCGCTGCGTAGCAGGCCAGCCGCTGCCCAAGGTCAGGATCACCGGCCTGCCCGACACGATTCAGGGCGTATGGTCTCTTTGGGAGATCAGCCTGTGCGCCGACGGGTTCAACAGAAAGCGGTTTCTGCCGGTTTTTGCGTCGGATGACGGACGGACCTTTGTGCCAACGGCAAAGCGCATCTGGGATCTGCTGTTGACGGAAAAGGTCGAAGTGGGCGGGTCAAGCGTGGTGGCCGACGCCATCCAATGGTTTGAGTCGTCCCACGCTGCCGCCGTCAATCAAGGTGAGCGTCTGTTTTCCGACCTGTTGAAGGAACATCGGACGCGGTTGAAAGAGGAGCGCGAGCGTGCCCAGTACGCCTATGACGCTCGATACCAAGCCATAGGCCGAATTGGATTGCCTGCAGTCCGTGCCCACCGGAGAAAGCGCCTCGATGCGGAACACCAAGCACGCTTGACGACGCTCGACGATGCCGAAGCCTGCGTTCCAGACTTGAATGCGGTGATGATGCTGCGCATTGGCGGCGAGCCCCGAGCCAGGAGCGCAGACGAATGAGTCTCTGGATCGATCGAATACTCGGGGAATTCCCAACGGATCTCTCGCGCTTGTGGATCGCTGCTGATCCGGACGACGTGCTCTTGGACGAGCAGATTCTGGCGGTGCTGCGGGAGCGAGGGTTTGAGGTACTTCCCTTTGAGGATTCGGTGGCATTTCGCGCCGAATATGAAGAGCGCTACCGCGAGGCTTGGGACCGTGGAGATGCGGGACCTGCACAAGCTCTGGTGCTGCAGTTCCGGTCGCCAACAACCGATAACCTGCCTTGGGATTACTGTCGCCAAGCGCGCACGGTCCGATTGAGTTTGGCCGACCTATTCCCCAAGCTCAGCTACACCGTTGTGCGGCAAATTGACGCTGCACATCTTGCCGCCCTATTCGAGGCCCAGTCCAAATACGCCACCCAGTCGATGGGAGAAGCCGCGACCAAAGAGTTCGTGCTAACGCATATCTTTCGGATCGGAGCGCACCTGCTGTCGCGTCCAGAGGATTTGTGGCGGGAGCTGCTGCGCTTGCATTACCGTGGCGCCGGGTTGCCTTCGGTGCTTGCCGATTACGTGGAGCACATCCTCGGCAACATCGACGCTTTCAAAGGCTTACCTCTCGCCGAGTTGTTTTCCTCGAAGAGTAAGTTGCTGCGCGTATTGCAGGATGCGTGGTATCGATACTTGGATCGTCTCGGGGTTACCGGCACACGGATTGGTGAACCACCGCCTGCCGACTACACGGCCAAGATCGAAGTCCCGTTTGATCACCCGGATGTACGGGTCATTGTCGATTCCATGTTCCTAGACGGAACGTTGCACCCGCTTGCCGTACAAGGGATACCTGCTGGAATTCCGGATTGGGCCAGGGTCGGCATCGTGCAGGATCCAGCGGCATTGCGAAACCTGGTGCTCGACGGCATCAAGAGTCTCCTGGAGACTACCCCGACGCTGGATTCTTCGCATCGTGATTGGACGCAGTACGCACGCAGGTTTGGCGAGATTCTCTCCCGGTATCACACCCTCGACAGTTTCCGGGCGAATGGCATCCGAGACAGCATTCTGGAAGTTCAACGATTGGCAGACGAGCGCATCCAAGCATGGGTGGTCAAGCACTACGCCGATTTACCATCGCTGCCGGTCGCCAAGGGGCCAGTGATGGTCCATCACGTTCCGCGGTTCTTGGCGACCCGTCGCAGTGCGGGTGAATCCAAAATCGCGCTACTCGTTTTTGATGGCCTGTCATTTGACCAGTGGGTCCAAGTGCGCGAACACGTCGCCAAGAGGACTCCGCGTATTGGCTATGAAGAAAACGGGTGCTTCGCATGGCTTCCAACGACCACCTCCGTTTCCAGGCAGGCGCTTTTCTCCGGTCTTAAGCCGAGAGAGTTCTCGGAGTCAATTGAAACGACGGCGCAAGAACCGGCACAGTGGTCGCGCGCTTGGCAGGACCACGGCCTTCGAGCCAATGAGGTGATGTACCGCAAAGGCATCAAACGATTGGATCAACTCGATGAGTTGGAAGCGGCGTTTAGCAATCCAGCCATCAAGGTGGCTGGCATTGTGGTCGACACCGTGGACGAGATCGTGCACGGCGCGGTTTTGGGCAAGCGTGGCATCGCAAGCCAGATTGATAGCTGGTGCGAGACAGGCTTTGTGGATCGCTTGTTCACGTCGCTGCTCGACAACGGCTTTCACGTCTACGTGACGGCTGATCACGGCAACGTTGAAGCCACAGGTGTAGGACGTCCCAATCAAGGCGTGATCGCAGAGACGCGCGGCGAGCGGGTCCGCGCCTATCGCAGCGAGGCCTTGCTGGCCGAGTCTGCCAACGCCTATGCAGGGACGATCAGACTGGATATCGCTGGACTACCCGCGAACTTCATGCCCTTATTCGCTGGCGGGCGCACGGCGTTTGTTCCGGTGGTTGAGCAACTCGTCGTCCATGGCGGCATGTCTGTGGAAGAGCTGATCGTGCCTTTTGTCAAAGTGAATTACGTGAATCGAGCCGGATGATTTCAACTGTTCCAAAAATAGGATTTGACCGATTCATCCAGCTTGATTGGGTTGCGTGTGCGCTGCGTGTGCGTGCTGGCTTGTCAAGCGACGAAGATCTGAACGCACTGCTCGATGCAGCCGGTCTTGGCGTCGCAGCGCGAAAGAAGACGCGCACAGTCCTGAATCGATTGTGGCTGGAGCCACGTCCCGAACTGACCGATTTTGCCGATCGCGGAGCGCGCATCTACAAGGAGCAGGCCGACATTTCGGCGTCCGCTCTGAGCTGGGGGATGGCGATTGCAACCTACCCGTTTTTTGGCAAGGTGGCTGAACTCATGGGGCGCTTGTCAGCACTGCAGGGCGATTGCACGTCTGCAGAGCTTCACCGGCGCATGAGTGAGATTTATGGTGAGCGGGAAGGGACTTACAGGATGACCAACATGGTCTTGCAGTCTCAGGCCAGTTGGGGAGCCATGGAGCGGACGGACAAAGGAAAACGATTGATTCGAAAGCCCTCGATTCAATTGCAGGACCAATTGCTCATTGCCTGGGTCATTGAAGCGACGATTCGACACCTGGGCAAAGCCTTGTCGCTGGCGACCCTGCAGTCCTTGCCTGTCTTGTACCCATTCACGCTCGACTGTTCGTTGTCGTTCTTGGTGTCGACCAGCGAACATCTCGAACTTAGGTCGGAAGGAACACGGGCCCAGTTCGTGGCCTTGCGCGAATAGGAACGCTCATGGGTTTGCGAGTCAGGTCGTTCGCGGATTCAGGAACGAATTTCTACGCCGCCCCGTTCACCCGCTCCGCAACATGCAGCCCACCGAGGCCGAGCATTCCAAGCGTGAGTGTGGCCAGAGGCCCAATGTCGAGCGAAGGCAGGTTGAGCGGATGCCCAACAGCTGCCGCCATCGCGTTCGTGAGCGGGAACGCCCACAAAATTCCTCGCATAGCCTGCAACACATACCCAGGCCACCACGCCAGTGCTGAAGCGGGTCCGTGCTCTGCGCCTCGGCCTTGTCGATATCAGTCTGCGTCTGAATGAGCGCAAGCGATGCGGCGAGCTTGGCGTTGTCTTCCTCCGTTTTGTCGGGGAAGAACATACCAATAATGAATTCTGCTTGCCAACTTTAGCCAATTTTACCGAATTAGGCCAAAAACTCAATGTGGATTCATACAAGCCACGTATGACGGTCCAACCACGGCGGCGACAGGCTGTGCGTCAAATGGCAACCACGGACGCTGGTTCCCCTGCGGAAATACCACACGACAGGCTACGCGATTCGTGTCGGCGACGGAAATGATCATCGTCGCACTCCTCGCTTAGCCGACCTTCGCCGGAGCAGGTTTTCTCATGCTCGCGGCGCCCCCAAACTTGTGATGTTTAAAACGGTGCCGGATCGGTGCCGCTTCGAGCCTTGACGATAGGCCGATCCTTATTCGCGAGTATCGCGTTAACGGAACATCGAAATGGACTGAACCGAGTAATCCATATGGGGGGAATGCGGCATGGTGCCGACCGGCATACTGACTGGCCAGATCACGATGGTCTTCGCCACCGTATTACTGGGGCTATGGAGTGCCACCCAGTGGACGGCGGCGGCGCTGGGATACCAGATGCGCCTCGGCGCGCCGTGGTTCGACCTGCTGGGAACGCCGATCTATCATCCGTGGCGGCTGTTCGAGTGGTGGTACTTCTTTGACGCCTATGCACCTGACATTTTCCTGCGCGGTGGTGCCATCGCAGCGTGCAGCGGCCTGGCCGGTGCCATGGTGGCCGTCGCCATGTCGGTGTGGCGCGCCCGGCAGTCCAAGCTTGTCACGACCTACGGTTCAGCACGCTGGGCGCTGCCCGCTGAAATCCGCCGTTCCGGGCTGACCAGCCCTGCTGGCGTTTTCCTGGGCCGCAAAGACGGCGACTACCTGCGCCACGAAGGTCCCGAGCATGTGATGGCCTTCGCGCCCACGCGCTCCGGCAAGGGTGTCGGTCTGGTTGTGCCGACGCTGCTTTCGTGGCCGGGCTCCGCCGTGATCCACGACATCAAGGGCGAAAACTGGACTTTGACGGCTGGTTGGCGCTCGCGCTTCTCGCACTGCCTGCTGTTCAACCCGACCGATGCACGCTCCGCTGCATACAACCCGCTACTAGAAGTGCGGCGCGGCATGCACGAAGTGCGCGACGTACAAAACATCGCCGACATTCTGGTCGATCCCGAAGGCGCGCTGGAGCGCCGCAACCATTGGGAAAAAACTTCGCATGCACTGTTGGTCGGCGCGATCCTGCATGTGCTCTACGCCAACGAAGACAAAACGCTGCGTGGCGTCGCCAATTTCCTGTCCGATCCGGCCTGCCCGTTCGAGGTGACGCTGCACCGGATGATGACGACACGACACCTGGGCGAAACAACGCACCCGGTGGTCGCATCAGCGGCGCGCGAGGTAATGAACAAGAGCGAAAACGAACGATCCGGTGTGCTGTCCACCGCGATGAGTTTCTTGGGTCTGTACCGTGACCCTACCGTGGCCGAAGTCACCTCACGCTGCGACTGGCGTATCGCCGACTTGATTGATGCCGATCACCCGGTGTCGCTGTACCTGGTGGTGCCGCCCTCGGATATCAGCCGCACCAAGCCCTTGATCCGGTTGATCCTCAACCAGATCGGCCGACGCCTGACCGAATCGCTCGACGGTTCAGACGGCATTGCCCGCCGCCACAAGTTGCTGCTGATGCTCGACGAGTTTCCGGCACTGGGTCGGCTCGACTTCTTCGAGAGTGCGCTGGCCTTCATGGCCGGCTACGGACTGCGCGCATTTCTCATTGCGCAATCGCTCAACCAAATCGACAAGGCCTATGGCCAAAACCATTCGATCCTCGATAACTGCCATGTGCGCATCGCGTTCGCCACTAACGACGAGCGTACCGCAAAACGTATTTCCGAAGCATTGGGCACCGCAACCGAATTGCGCGCGCAGCGCAACTACGCAGGCCACCGGCTGGCCCCGTGGCTCGGCCACTTGATGGTTTCGCGGCAAGAGACGGCACGGCCACTGCTCACACCCGGTGAGGTCATGCAATTGCCGCCCGACGACGAGGTGGTGATGGTGTCCGGTCATCCACCGATCAAAGCGCAAAAAATTCGCTACTACCTGGATGCGAATTTCAAGACGCGCATGCAGCCGCCGCCGCCATTGCAACTCGGGCACTACGACGATGCACCGCCATTGCGGCCAGACGATTGGACCGGGCTGGCTATACCCGCCCCCGCCGCACCGACTTCCGGCTTGGCCATCCCCGCACACGGCGGGGCCATCGACGACGGTGGCCACCAGCAGCAGCCGGAACTGTCCGAAGTCGTATTCACGCCGGAGCCAGAACACGCAGTGGACGACCTGGGCCTGTTCGACGACGACTTGCCGCTGCCCACCCAGCTCGATCCACGCCTGCAACGCACGGCGCGGCTGGCTGCCCTTGACCCTGATGACGGGATATCCCTATGAGCCGCACACGCCTGAACCTTTTCATCGAGCACGAGCACGCCAAGCGGCTTGACGAGCTGGCGGCCATGAAGGGCTTGTCCAAGTCCTCCATCATTGCCGCCGCGCTGGCTTCGTTCCTGTCACCCGACTCTGGCGATCAGCGCGAAGCGGCTATCGCCAAACGTCTGGATCGCTTGTCTCGCCAGCTCGACAAGCTGGAGCGGGATCAGAACATCCTGATCGAGACGCTGGCGCTCTACGTGCGCTACTTCCTGACCGTCAGCACCCCCGTGCCGGAAGCGCATCAGGAAGCGGCACGCGCCCAGGGCCGCGCACGCTTCGAGCAATTTATCGAACAGCTCGGTCGGCATCTACTGCGCGGGCGCAGTCTGGTCAAGGACGTGGTCGAGGAAATCCAGCCCGACGCTAGCCAGTTCTTCGGCCAGCAGGAAAACGTTCGCGCCGCAGCACCTGCTGACGATTCCGGGGGAGCACCGTCATGAGCGGCCAGCCGCGCGATCAGGGCTTGTCGGCCTCGCTGGCACTGGAACGTCGCGTGCGCATGTTGCGCACGGCGATGGGGCCGGACATCGCCAAAGCCTTGAACGACCCCGACGTGGTGGAAGTCATGCTCAACCCCGACGGTTCGCTATGGATCGATCGGCTGAGCAGTGGGCGCGAACCGCTGGGTGTCAGCCTCACGCCCGCCGACGGCGAACGCATCATCCGACTGGTCGCCGCCCATGTGCGTGCCGAAGTGCATGCGGGCAAGCCGCTGTTATCCGCCGAACTGCCCGAAACGGGCGAGCGTTTCGAGGGCGCATTACCGCCCGTGACTCCGGGACCGGTGTTCGCGTTGCGCAAGCGCGCGGTCAGCCTGATCCGGCTCGACACCTACGTGGCCGACGGCATCCTGACCGAGGCGCAAGCGGCCTTCCTGCGGACCGCCGTGCGCGAGCGCCAGAACATTCTGATTGCGGGTGGCACCAGCACTGGCAAGACCACGCTGGCCAATGCCCTGCTAGACGAAATTGCCGCCACCGGCGACCGCGTGATCGTGCTCGAAGACACGGTGGAGCTGCAATGTACGGCACTCGACCACGTCCCGCTGCGCACCCGTGCCGGTGTCGTGACCATGGCCGATCTGGTGCGCTCAACCCTGCGGCTGCGGCCGGACCGCATTGTCGTAGGCGAGGTGCGCGGCGCCGAAGCGCTCGACCTGCTCAAGGCCTGGGGCACCGGCCATCCGGGAGGCATCGCAACCGTCCATGCCGGTTCCGCAGCGGGCGCGTTGCTGCGGCTGGAACAACTGATTCTTGAAATCGCCATGACCGCACCACGCGCCCTGATCGCCGAGGCCGTGAACGTCATCGTCTACATCGCCGGTCGCGGCCATGCGCGCCGCGTGCAGGAAATCGCCCGCGTCACCGGCTTCGACAGCCACGGCTACCAGCTCAGCACGGAGCTGATGCCTTCCATCCCCTCACTTTCACCAACGCCCGGAGAACCGTCATGACACTTTCGCACACTTCCGTAAATCCGCTTCTGCACAACGCCCGGCTTCAGGTCGATATGCAGATCATCGTCATGGCGGCGCTGTTGCTGTGCGTGGCGCTGCCTGCACACGCAGCGGGTTCTAACATGCCGTGGGAGGCACCGCTGCAATCGGTGTTGGAGTCCATCCAGGGACCGGTGGCCCGCATCATCGCGGTGATCATCATCATTACCACCGGCCTGACGCTGGCGTTTGGCGACAGCAGCGGGGGCTTTCGCAAGCTGGTGCAGATCGTCTTCGGCCTGTCGATCGCGTTCGCCGCGTCCTCGTTTTTCCTGACCTTCTTCAGCTTCGGCGGCGGAGCAGTGATCGCATGAACGCGCTGCCTGCTGACGCACCTGGCTTTGAAGTGCCGCTGCATCGTTCGTTGACCGAACCCATTTTGCTCGGAGGCGCACCGCGCACGGTGGCGATTGCCAACGGCACGCTGGCCGCTGCGGTCGGTCTCGGGTTGCAACTCTGGCTCCCCGGTCTTGCGCTGTGGATCGTCGGGCACTCGCTGGCGGTCTGGGGCGCGCGCCTGGATGCACAGTTCATGGCGGTTTTCGCTCGACACATCAAGCACCGCATGCTGTTGGACGTATGAGGCCCACGGAGAACACGCCATGATGCACCTTGCCGAATACCGCACACGCCCCGCTCTGCTAGCAGACTGGTTACCCTGGGCTGGGCTGGTCGCACCGGGTGTCGTACTCAACAAGGACGGCTCGTTCCAGCGCACGGCGCGGTTTCGCGGGCCGGACCTAGACAGCGCGACACAGGGCGAACTGATCGCCACATCGGCGCGCTTGAACAACGCGCTGCGCCGGTTCGGTTCCGGCTGGGCGCTGTTCGTGGAAGCCGAACGGCGCGAAGCGGCGGACTACCCGGAGTCGGTATTTCCCGAGCCGCTGTCCTGGCTGGTCGATGAGGAGCGCCGCGCCGTCTTTGAGGAAGCCGATAGCCATTTCGAGAGTACATATCACCTGACGCTGCTCTACCTGCCGCCCGAGGAATCAACGGCCCGCGCCGCCAAGCTGCTGTACGAGAACACCAAGGTCGAAGGCGTGGATTGGCGCGAACGGCTGGAGGGCTTCGTGTCGGAGACCGAACGCTTCTTCGGTTTGCTCGAAGGGGTCATGCCGGAGATCGCCTGGCTCGACGATGGTCAGACCTTGAACTACCTGCATGCTTGCGTGTCCACGCGCCACCATTCGGTGGCCGTGCCCGAAGTGCCGATGCACCTTGATGCGCTATTGGCCGACGAACCGCTGACGGGTGGGCTGGCACCGATGCTCGGAAGCCAACACCTGCGCGTGGTGTCGGTGCGTGGTTTCCCGACCTCGACCTGGCCCGGCTTGCTCGACGACCTCAACCGCCTGGGCTTTGCCTACCGCTGGAGCACCCGCTTCCTGTGCATGGACAAGGCCGAGGCGGAGAAGGAACTGACGCGGCTGCGCCGCCAGTGGTTCGCCAAGCGCAAGAACATCGTCGCGCTGCTGCGTGAAACCATTTTCCAACAGGAAAGCCCGCTGGTGGATTCCGATGCCTCGAACAAGGCAGCGGATGCCGATGCAGCACTGCAGGAACTGGGCAGTGACCAGGTGTCGTTCGGCTACGTCACCGCAACCGTGACGGTACTCGATACCGATGCGACGGCCGCCGACGAGAAGTTGCGCGCAGTGGAGCGGACTATCCAGGGCCGCGGCTTCGTGACGATCCCCGAAACGTTGAACGCGGTCGATGCCTGGCTGTCGTCGATTCCGGGGCACGCCTACGCCAACGTGCGCCAGCCCATTGTCTCAACCTTGAATCTGGCCCACATGCTGCCGGTGTCGGCAGTGTGGGCCGGTCAAGAGCGTAATGCGCATCTTGACGGCCCGCCGCTGATCGTGACCCGCACCGATGGCGCGACGCCGTTCCGGCTGGTCACGCACATCGGCGACGTAGGCAACACGCTGGTGGTCGGTCCCATCGGCATGGGCAAGTCGGTGCTGCTCGCGACGCTGGCGTTGCAGTTCCGCCGCTATGCCGGATCGCGCATCTTCGCGTTCGACATGGGGCGTTCGATTCGTGCCACTGTGCTCGGACTCGGTGGCGAGCATTACGACTTGGGCGCAGAGGGTGCTATCGCCTTCCAGCCGCTGGCCCGCATCGACCAGGACAGCTACCGCGCCTGGGCGTCCGAGTGGGTCGAAGACCGCTTGATTCACGAAGGCGTGGCCGTTGGGCCAGACGTGAAGGACGCTGTGTGGTCGGCACTGAACAGTCTCGCCAGCGCGCCGCTTGATCAGCGCACCTTGACCGGCTTGTCGGTGCTGCTGCAATCGAATGCGCTGCGGCAAGCCCTGCAACCCTATGTGCTGGGTGGTGCACACGGCAAGCTGCTCGATGCCGACCATGACCGGCTCGGTTTCGCCGACGTGCAAGCGTTTGAGATGGAGGAACTGATGCACAGCAAGGCGGCTGCGCTGGCCGTGCTGCGCTACCTATTCGCGCGCTTCGAGGAGCGCCTTGACGGTGCCCCAACACTGTTGATCCTTGATGAGGCATGGCTGTTCCTCGATGACCCGGTGTTCGCCACGCGCATTCGCCAGTGGCTGAAGACGCTGCGAAAAAAGAACGTGTCAGTCATCTTCGCCACGCAATCGCTGGCGGACATCAAAGATTCCAGTATTGCACCAGCCATCATCGAGAGCTGCGTGAACCGCATTTTCTTGCCCAATCCACAGGCGACCGAGCCGCAGATTCGCTCAATCTACGAAGGCTTCGGCCTCAATGCGCGGCAGATCAATATCGTGGCGACCGCCCAGCCCAAGCGCGATTACTACTACCAGTCGCGGCTCGGCAACCGGGTCTTCGATCTGGGGCTCGGGCCAGTGGCGCTGGCATTTGCCGGTGCAGCCAGGCCCGAAGACCAGCGCGCTATCGACACTGTTTCCGCCTCAGTGCCGCCAGCGGACTTCGCAGCCGCGTGGCTGCGCCATCGCGGTCTCGACTGGGCCGCAGACCTGATCCCCTCTTATCCGTCGTTCCCCTTCACACCCCAGGAGAAGCAGCCATGAAGAAAACCTTGCTTGCCATCGCCGCCACCGTTCTGGTGAGCGCCATGCCCGCTGCGCAGGCGCAGTGGGTCGTGATCGATCCGACCAATCTCATGCAGAACATCATGACGGCAGCACGCGCACTGGAACAGATCAACAACCAGATCAGGCAGCTTCAGAACGAAGCGCAGATGTTGACGAACCAGGCGAAGAACCTCACGAGTCTGGACTTTAGCGCGCTCAATGAATTGCGCTCGGCACTGTCCGCGACGAACCAGCTCCTGCAACAGGCACAGGGGCTGGCCTTCAACCTGTCGCAGATGGAAACGGAGTTCGCGCGACTCTATCCCGATGCCTATACCGCCTCCACGTCGGGTAGTCAGATGGCAACCGATGCCCGCACGCGCTGGCGCAACTCGTTGGAGGCGCTGCGCACCGCGACCAAGGTGCAGTCGCAAGCAGTACAGAACTTTGCATCCGACGAGCAGACCTTGACCGACCTCGTGAACCGCAGCCAGTCCGCCGTTGGCGCGCTTCAGGCCACGCAAGCGACGAACCAATTGCTGGCGCTGCAATCCCGGCAAGCTATCCAGGCGCAGCAGCTACAGATCACGCAGGACCGGGCTAGCGCGCTGGAGCAGGCGCGGCAGGTCGCAGTGCAGGAACGCGCCCGCGAGGTGCGTCGGCGCTTCCAGGGCGACGGCACGCCCTACACGCCGACCACCGTCAACTACTACGACCACTGAGAACTCGACCATGAAAACCCTCCTCACCGTTACCGCCTGCACGCTGCTACTTGCCGCGTGCAGCAAGCCGGCCCCCACCGAATCCGTCGAATCGCTGATGGCCAATCCCGAACGACTGAAGGATGTCCGCGCCCAGTGCAAAGCCGACCACGCCAAGGTCGGCGATGCGCTATGCACGATGGCCGCCGAGGCCACGCGGCGGCGTTTCATGGGCAGCGGCACGCCGTACACGCCTGCGCCGCCGGCTACGCCGCCTTCCGCGCCGAAGGACTGAGCCGTGAACGACTTGTCGGTCATCGACCACTTCCTTGATGTCTTCTCGCGCTACATCGACTCGGGCTTCGGGTTGTTGCACGGCGAGGTGGCGTTCCTCACCGCCACACTGGTGGTGATCGACATGACGCTGGCCGGACTGTTCTGGGCCATGGGCGGCGAAGAGGTAATCGGCAAGCTGATCAAGAAGACGCTGTATGTCGGTGCCTTCGCTTTCATCATCGGCAACTTCAACCATCTGGCAGGCATTCTGTTCCGCTCCTTTGCTGGGCTCGGGCTGGTGGCGTCGGGTTCGACATTGACGCAAGCGCAGTTTCTGCGGCCGGGTCAACTGGCCAAAGTCGGCGTCGATGCAGCGCGGCCCATCATGGCGCAGATCAGCGACATGACCGGCTTCCCGGAAGTGTTCGCGCACCTCGATGTCATCTCGGTGTTGTTCCTCGCCTGGCTGGTAGTGATCGTCAGCTTCTTCGTGTTGGCGGTGCAGCTCTTCGTCACGCTGATCGAATTCAAACTGACGACACTCGCGGGCTTCGTGCTGGTGCCGTTTGCGCTATGGAACAAGACGGCATTTCTGGCCGAGCGCGTATTGGGCAACGTGGTGTCGTCGGGCATCAAGGTGCTGGTGCTGGCGGTCATTGTGGGCATCGGCACAGGACTGTTTGCTCAGTTTCAGGTGCCGCCCGGTACCGAGCCATCTATCGACCTGGCGCTGACCATCATGCTGGCCTCGCTGGCGATGCTGGGACTGGGAATCTTCGGGCCGGGGATTGCGACCGGGCTGGTGTCGGGCGCACCACAGCTCGGCGCTGGCGCTGCGGCCGGAACGGCGCTGGGTGTCGCTGGTTTGGCGGTGGCCGGTGGCGCCGCTATTGCATCAGGTGGAGCAGCGGTCGCGGCGGGTGCACGCATGGTGCCAGGCGCCGCACGCGCGGCCATCGGTAGCGCGGCATCGGCCGGGCGTGCAACCAGCTCAATGGCAAGCGGTGCGAAATCCGCTTACCAGGCCGGTGCTGCGGCATCAGGAGGTAGCGGTGTTCGTGCTGCCGGCGCGGGCCTCGCCAATGTTGCCAAGAGCGGTGCCGGTGCGGTCGGCCAGCGCGTCGCAGCCGGTGCAAAAGCGGTCAAGGACCGCGTAGCGAATTTCGTCGCGGAGGCTGCTGCGCCTGCGGCGGCAGCCGGCGCACCCGAATCGGCCGACTCGGCCGAAACCAAGCCCCCTGCGGGCGAGCCAGCTTGGGCCAAACAAATGCGGCGCAAACAGCAGGCAAGCCATGCGGTCTCGACGGCGGCGCACACGCTGCGTTCAGGCGACCACGGTGGCAGCGGCGCCAGCCCGAGCCTTCGTGATGACTCCAACACCTGACTCGAACCCTTGAGGAGATAAATTCATGCTATTCAAACGACCCCAGGTGCGCTACTCGCAAACGCCCGAGCCTGTCACCCCCTACCAAGCTGCTGCGCAGGTCTGGGATCAGCGTATCGGCAGCGCCCGCGTGCAGGCGAAGAACTGGCGCTTGATGGCCTTCGGCTGCCTGTCGCTGGCATTGCTGATGGCGGGCGGTCTGGTGTGGCGCTCTGCACAATCCATCGTCACGCCCTATGTAGTGGAAGTGGCCGCCGGCGGCCAGGTGCGCGCGGTCGGCGAAGCGGCCACGCCGTACAAGCCGAACGACGCGCAGATCGCCTACCACCTGGCGCGCTTCATCACCGACGTGCGCTCGCTGTCGATCGATCCGATCGTCGTGCGCCAAAACTGGCTCGAAGCCTACGACTACACGACGGACAAGGGTGCGGCCACGCTGAACGACTACGCACGCACCAACGATCCATTTGCGCGCATCGGGCAGACCTCGACGGCGGTGGAAATCACCAGCGTGGTTCGCGCCAGCGAATCCTCGTTCCAGGTGCGGTGGATCGAGCGCAACTACGCGAACGGTTCGCCCTCGGGCACGGAGCGCTGGACCGCCATGCTTTCCGTGGTAATGCAGCCGCCGCGTACCGAAGAGCGGCTGCGCAAAAACCCGCTGGGAATCTATGTCAACGGCCTGTCCTGGAGCCGTGAACTCGACGCGACCGAAGGAGTGAAGAAACCATGAAAACCCAAATCCGCATTTACGCTTTGCCGTTAATCCTGAGCGTCACCGTGGCAACCGTCACCGGCTGCGCCACGCACGGCAAGCCGCCCCCTGACATCACGCTGGATGAATATGTCGTGGCACACGCGTTGGCCGAGCCACCCAAACCCATCGAGGTAGTCGAGGTGCCGAAACCGCTGCCGCTGCCCGAACAGTTGAAGGCCTTGCGGAACGTACCCGAGGACAAACCGGCGACCGAATCACCCGATGAGAAAACTCGCGTGGCGCGCGCCAATGCCGAAGCGCGTGTGGCACCAAGTCGCGAGGGTTACATCAACGCCATCCAGGTTTGGCCTTATGCGGATGGCGCGCTGTATCAGGTCTACACGAGTCCGGGCCGCGTCACTGTCATCGCCTTGCAGCAAGGTGAAGAACTGGTGACGGTCTCGGCCGGTGACACTGTGCGCTGGATCGTCGGCGACACGGCCAGCGGTGCGGGCACCAGCCTGCGTGTGAACATTCTCGTGAAGCCAACACGCATCGGGCTGAAGACGAATCTGGTCATCTCGACCAATCGCCGCACGTACCTGCTTGAACTGTCTTCGACGCCGCAGGCGTGGATGGCCTCCGCATCGTGGGACTATCCAAAGGACCGCCTGCTGGCCTTGCAGAAGCAGGCGCAGCAAGCTCAAGCCTCTGCACCGGTGGACTCGGGCTTGTCGCTGGAGCAGATCAAATTCCGCTACGCGATTTCCGGCGACAGCCCACCGTGGAAACCGCTGCGCGCCTTCGACGACGGCGAACGGGTCTACATCCAGTTCCCCGCCGGCATCGCGCAGGGCGAGTTGCCGCCGCTGTTCGTGATCGGGCCGCAGGGCGATGGCCAACTCGTGAACTACCGCTTCCGCTCGCCCTACTATGTGGTGGATCGGTTGTTCGGTGCGGCCGAGTTGCGGCTGGGCGCTGACAAGGTCGCCGTGGTTCGCATCGAGCGCACCGATGGCGTGGGCAGCACGGCACGGAGGTATTGAGCATGAGCACGCCCGCCACGCCGCAAATACCACCAACCGGGCCGAATAAGGCCGACCCGGACACCTTGGCCCTGCGCGCTTCGCCGCGCCCAGTCACGCGGCTCAATCGGCGCATGCTGGCGGTGTTTGCAGGGGCGCTCGGCATCGTCATCCTGGGCTCCACGCTCTGGTCCTTGCAACCGCACAAGCGCGAGCGCAACCCGGCCACCGAGCTGTACAACGTGGATCGCGTCTCGCGGGCCGAGAGCCTCGACCAATTGCCCAAGGATTATTCCAAGGTGCCGGTGATTGCCAAGCCGGTGCCAGTTTTGGGCGAGCCATTGCCGGGCGACCTGGGGCCAGCCATAGTTGCGCAGCGTAATGCGGGGGCGCCCGCGCAGACTGGGCGCATTGCGCAGCCAGGTGACGCCGAGGAGGCAGCACGCTCTGGGGTTTTCTTTCGCAGCGGTGCGGTAAAAGCAGCACCGTCGCCGACCGCGAGTACGGCCGTGCCCGAGCCGGTATCGGGCAACCAGCCATTCAATCCGATGGCCCCTGCCGTCGCGTCGGCGCAGCCGGCCGACCCGACTGCGGTGCAAAACCGGCAGGATCAGAAGCAGGCGTTTGTCGCCAATGGCGGCGACACCGCGACCCGCAATCCGGCCAGCTTGCAATTGCCAGCCTCTCCCTATCAGGTAATGGCGGGCACTATCATTCCGGCAGCGCTGGTGACGGGTATCAATTCCGACCTGCCGGGACAGGTCATCGCCAACGTCACCGAGGCGGTCTACGACACGGCCACTGGTCTCTTCCTGCTGATTCCGCAGGGCTCGCGCCTGATCGGCCGCTACGACAGCCAGGTGTCATTCGGCCAGCGGCGCGTGTTACTCGTGTGGACGCGGTTGATCCTGCCCGATACCTCATCCATTTCGCTCGACCGCCTGCCCGGCATCGACCCGGCAGGTTATGCCGGACTGGAAGATGGCGTCGATTGGCATTGGGATCGCATCCTCGCCGGTGCTGCGTTGTCCACGCTGCTCGGAGTCGGTGCCGAATTGGCTGCGCCTGATCGCACCGGCAGCGATAGCAAGATCATCATCGCCACGCGCCAGAGCGGGCAGGACACAGTGAACCAGGTCGGTCAGGAGATCACCAAACGCAACGTGAGCATCCAGCCGACGCTCACTATCCGGCCCGGCTTCCCGATGCGGGTCATGGTGAACAAGGATCTGATCCTGCGGCCGTACCAGCCGCTGTTCTTCCAGAGGGGATCATCGCAATGAGCGTGTCCGCCAACAAGCTGCGGCTGGGGCCGCTGCCCAAGACCGAGACCGTCAAGGTCACCATTGCGCTCGCCACGACGTTGAAGGCCGACTTGGAGCGCTACGCCGCGCTACATGCTCAGACCTACGGCGAGCCGATTGATGCCGCGACGTTGATTCCGCACATGCTCGAAGCGTTCATGGCGCGGGATCGAGGGTTCAAGCGATCCAGTCGGTCGGGCCAATCCAGCCCCCTGATCATCCATGCCAAGCCAACGAATCATATGAGCGATTCGGATACACCAGAACCAGTTCATTCCAAGAAATGAAAATACGCTTGCTGGCTTCGCCGCAGTACGCCTACGTGAGTTCCCAGTCGAGACCTTCTGAGTCAATCTGAGGGCATGGTCACTTTCTCAGGATTCGACATGTCTCTCGCACAACCTGCCGACCACTACGGTCGTCACATACCGATGGTGGCCCCGGCATTCTTCCGCATGGCCGACGTGATTCGCATTACTGCATTAAGCCGTGCCACCTTGTACCGACGCATTGCGGAAGGGAAATTCCCTCCACCCGTTCACCTCGGAGGACGGGCATGCGGCTGGACGCCGACCGCGCTCCAAGCCTGGGTCGATGATCCCGCAGGCTATTCGATCGCGATTGCCCCATCCCAACATGTAGCCGACTGAAATTGGCTTACCGCCAAGGCGGCCAGCCTCATACTGCAATTTGCACACTGTTGCAATGTGATGATGGGATAATGCGACACATAGCGTTACAACCGCTGCCCCGAAGACTCATCGGGCATCGTTGCGCTGAGAAAATCGTGGTACGTATCTGTAGCAGCCGGCGTGCATCACGCAAGCCGGAACCCACTCGATAAGCCGTGTTTCAGGTCAAATTCATTTGGGGGTATGCGTGGGGGTACTATCATAGAACAAAAAAATTAAACACAATAGAATCAATTACTTACTTCAACAATGCAAATCGCTACGTGGAATGTCAACTCACTCGCTGTTCGCCTGCCGCAGGTCATAGCCTGGCTGACTGCCAATCCGGTGGATGTGCTGTGCCTGCAAGAGCTCAAACTCAGCGACGAAAAATTTCCCGTCAAGGAAATTGAAGCGGCAGGCTACCACAGCGCTTTTTTCGGCCAAAAAACATACAACGGTGTGGCCGTACTGAGCCGCATAGAGCTGGGGCCAGCGCGCGATGTCGTCAAAAACATAAGCGGCTTTACCGACGAACAGTCCCGCGTGATTGCCGTCACATTAGACACGCCGCAAGGTGAAGTGCGCGTGGTCAATGGCTACTTCGTCAACGGCCAGGAGCCGGGCAGCGAAAAGTTTGCCTACAAGATGAAGTGGCTCGATGGCCTGCGCGCGGCACTGCGCGCAGAGCTGGCCGCACATCCACGCCTGGTGCTGCTGGGCGACTTCAACATCACGGTAGATGACCGCGACACCTATGACCCGGTGGCCCTGCGCGAAACCATTCATCACACCACCGAAGAACGGCAACACTTTCAGGGGCTGATTGAGCTCGGGCTGACTGACGCATTTCGCATGTTCGAGCAGCTTGACAAAAGCTACTCATGGTGGGATTACCGCGAGTTTGGGTTCCGCCGCAATCGTGGTCTGCGCATTGACCACATCCTGGTCAGCGAAGCACTCAAGCCCCTAGTCAAAAGCTGTGTGATTGACAAGCTACCGCGAAAAAACGAACGCCCCAGCGACCATGCACCTGTGATTGTTGAAATCACAGCCAGCTAACAACCGCTATTAAAAACTAACGTGGGGGCCACATCACTCTAAATTCAGTTCCTGAATCTTGCGCGTGATGGTGTTGCGGCCGATGCCGAGCTTTTGTGCGGCTTCGATGCGCCTGCCGCGTGTGCTTTGCAAGGCAGTTTGAATCAGCTTCGATTCAAACCGCCGCGTCAGCACATCCCACACGTCGCTGCGGCCTGTCGCCAGCAAGGCCTGGGCTTCAACTTCAAGACCGGTCTCCCAGTCCTGGCTGCCGCCGACATCGGCTCCACCGGAAGGCAGGCCGCCGACTGGCGCTTCGGTTGCGGGCATCACAGCCGCAGAAATGTCTGCTGCAGCGATTGCGTGGCCGGATGACGCGTCAACCCTTGCAACACTCGACGAGGCGACCGCCTTGCTGTGTTCCTGTGTACTGCTCACCACCTCGGGCGGCAGGTCTTTGGGTTCAATCACCTGCGCGGGTGCCATCACGGTCAGCCAGTGGCAGATGTTCTCGAGCTGGCGCACATTGCCGGGGAAGGCAAAAGTTGAGAGCTGCTGCAAGGCGACATCTGAAATGCGTTTGGGCTCTACGCCAAGCTGCTTGGCGCTTTGCTGCAGGAAGTGGCGCGTTAGCGCAAACACATCTTCGCGCCGCTCACGCAGCGCCGGCAGGCGCAGGCGAATCACGTTCAGGCGGTGGTAGAGGTCTTCTCTGAACACGCCTTCTTTCACGCGTTGCTCAAGGTCTTGATGGGTGGCCGCAATCACGCGTGGGTTGGCCTTGATGGCGTTGTGGCCACCGACGCGGTAGAAATGCCCGTCACTCAGCACGCGCAGCAAACGGGTTTGCAAATCAAATGGCATGTCGCCGATTTCATCCAGGAACAGCGTGCCGCCCTCGGCTTGCTCAAAGCGGCCACGGCGCATGGTTTGCGCGCCGGTGAAGGCACCGCGCTCATGGCCAAAAAGTTCGCTCTCGAGCAAATCTTTCGGGATGGCTGCGGTGTTGATGGCGATAAACGGGCCGTTGGCGCGGGTTGAATGCTTGTGCAGCGCCTTCGCAACCAGCTCTTTGCCCGAGCCGGATTCACCGGTAATCATCACCGTCACATTGCTCTGGCTCAAGCGGCCAATGGCTCTGAATACATCTTGCATGGCGGGAGCCTGGCCGAGCATTTCAGGCGCGGCGGCCATGCGTTCTTCGGCGACTTCTTCGCGCTGGCTTTCTTCAACCGCGCGGCGAATCAGTTCAACCGCTTTGGGCAAGTCAAAAGGCTTGGGCAGGTATTCAAACGCGCCGCCCTGAAAGGCCGACACGGCGCTGTCGAGATCAGAAAACGCCGTCATGATGATGACGGGCAGGCCGGGTAGCTTGGCTTTTACTTTTTCCAGCAGGTCAAGGCCCGAGCCTCCAGGCATACGGATATCGCTCACCAGAATTTGTGGGCCGTCGTCTTCGGTAGCAAGCTCTAAGGCTGCCAGCACCTCACGCGGGTTGGTGAAGCTGCGGGTTGGAAGGCCTTCGCGCAGCAGGGCTTTTTCAAGCACAAACCGGATGGACTGGTCATCGTCAACAATCCAGATCGGTTTCATGTGTCTAGTCTCTCAATGGGCGGTGCCCGTGATCGTTCAAAAAATTGAAGCGACAAATCTTTGCTGCCACCCTATCAAGGCAAGGGAATCAGCAGCTTGAAATCTGTTCGCCCCGGGACGCTGTCACACTCGATTAATCCGTGGTGTTGCTGAACAAAAGTTTGCGCCAATGTCAGTCCCAGCCCGGAACCGCCTTCACGCCCCGATATCAGGGGATAGAAAATACGGTCTTTGATGGAGTCCGGCACGCCCGGTCCATTGTCGATGACATGCAATTCCAATGCCAGGCGATAACGCTGCTTGCCGAAAGTGACCTGACGCGCAATTCGGGTCTTGAAAGTGATCTGCGCATCACCCGCAGCCATGCGCTCTGCCAGCGCGTGGGCGGCGTTATGGGCGATGTTGATGACGGCCTGAATCAGCTGCTCCCGGTCGCCCCGGAACTCAGGAATCGACACATCGTAGTCACGCACAAAGCGTAAACCCTTGGGAAACTCGGCCAGAATCAGCGAACGCACCCGCTCGCACACCTCATGAATATTGACATCACCGACCAGATGCGGGCGTCGGTGCGGTGCCAGCAGGCGGTCTACCAGCGTCTGCAGGCGGTCGGCCTCATGGATGATGACCTGGGTGTATTCGGTCAGCTCCTTGTCGATCTCCATCTGCAGCAACTGCGCCGCACCGCGAATGCCGCCCAGCGGATTCTTGATTTCATGGGCCAGGTTGCGAATCAGCTCCTTGTTGGCTTGGGCCTGGTCAATCAGGCGCTCCTCACGGTCCTGCTTGGCCTGCTGCTCAAGCGGCAACAGCTCGACAATCGCCTCGCCTGCTGTATCGGTCTGCGCCACCACCACATGCACCGGCATCGGTTCACGGTTCAGCGGCCTGAGCCATGCGTCGTAACGCAGCGCGGCAAACTCATTGCTGGCAGCGCCTTCCAGCGCGTTTTGCAGTATGTACGGCTCGGTAAAGCAGTCAGGCAACTGGGAACCTTCGATGGTGCGGCGGGAGGTACCCAGTGCATCTTCGAGGGCAGCGTTGGCGAACACGACCACGCCATCCGTACGCACCACGGCCACCAATGTGGCCAGCAGGTCAAACGATTGGAAGCGGGGGGCGCTGGTAGCAGGTTCAGCAGCAAAAAAATTAGGCTTTTCCAAGCTTTCTATTTTGGCGCAGAACTAGGAAGATTTTTTAATTACTGGCAGGCAGACGTGAAATCTCGCGCTTGAGGCCGGCAATATCGCTCTGGTTGCGGGTAATGCCTTCCTTGAGCCCGGCAACACGATCCAGGTAGCGCTGGTAGTTGCGGCCTTCAATGCCCTGCTTTTCAACCTCGCCGTTGTTGTACTCTTTTTGCTGCTCGGCCAGTTTGATTTCGGCTTTTTTGAGTTCGGATTCGAGAATGATGCGTGAATCGCTGTCTCTGGCTTTTTGCTCAGGCCCGCCGCCGTTGCGTGAGCCCGATCCAGATGTGTTGCTCGATGCCACGCGCACGGCTGATTTTGAGGCGGGCGTTCCCTGCATCACAGTGACATTGCCACCCTCCATCGTTTTGCAACCGCGCTGCTGCGCTTCTATGGCGTTGTTGATGTATTCAGGCGTTGTGCCGCTGACACCGACACAGCGGAAAACCTGCGCGGTGGCTGGCGTGCTGATGAAAGGCGATAGCAAGACGAAAACTAAGCAAGCTAAAGCGATCAACAGAAGTGGCGATTTCAAATGTTTGATGAAGTTAAAGGTTTGATGCATACATAACCCCTGATGCCCATGAAGGGCATTTCTATAAATTTATAAATTCATTTTTCGGGCGAATTGCTGCGTTGCGCGGTGCTCGAAATCCTCACGTACCTGAAGTACGTTCCGGTTCCTGCGCTCCGTGCGCCTTGCACTTCATCCCGAAAATCTGAATTTCTAGAAGTACCCTTAAGGCTAGGACGGTCTGACAGTATGCGGCAAAGCCCTCCGAAATGCAAAGTGCGGGGATTCACTGGGGTTTTTGGGGTCAGAGCCCAAATTCGTCGAGCCTTTGGCTCACCCGATGGGTGCGGTGCAAGGCACCGCGGCGAAATTGGTGTCTGACCCCAATAACCCCCTTTACAGGGAATAGTACATGTCGTATTCGACTGGGTGTACGGCCTGGCGGAAACGCGTGACTTCCTGCATTTTCAGCTCGATGTACGCATCAATCATGCTGTCGGTGAACACACCGCCTTTGGTCAGGAAGCCGCGACCGGTGTCGAGGTAGTCCAGCGCCTGATCCAGGCTGTGGCACACGGTCGGGATTTTTGCGTCTTCTTCGGGTGGCAGATGGTACAAGTCCTTGGTGGCAGCTTCGCCCGGATGGATCTTGTTTTCAACGCCGTCCAGGCCCGCCATCATCAGCGCGGCAAAACCCAGGTACGGGTTCATCAGTGGATCAGGGAAACGCGCTTCAATGCGGCGACCCTTGGGGTTGGCCACATAAGGAATGCGGATCGAGGCCGAACGATTCTTGGCCGAGTAAGCCAGCTTGACCGGTGCCTCAAAACCAGGAACCAGGCGCTTGTAGCTGTTGGTGCCGGGGTTGGTGATGGCGTTCAGTGCGCGTGCGTGCTTGATGATGCCGCCGATGTAGTACAGCGCAAAATCTGACAGACCTGCATAGCCGTCACCGGCAAACAGGTTTTTGCCGTCTTTCCAGATCGACTGGTGAACGTGCATACCGGAGCCGTTGTCGCCAACGATGGGCTTGGGCATGAAGGTTGCCGTTTTGCCGTAGGCGTTGGCCACGTTGTGGACGACGTACTTGAGCAAAATGGTCCAGTCGGCGCGCTGCACCAGCGTGCTGAAGCGGGTGCCCATTTCGTTCTGGCCAGCGCCACCGACTTCGTGGTGAAACACTTCAACCGGGATGCCCAGCGATTCGAGAATCAGCGACATCTCGGCGCGCATGTCTTGCGTGCTGTCAACCGGCGGTACTGGGAAGTAGCCGCCCTTGACGGTAGGCCTGTGGCCGCGGTTGCCGCCTTCGAGTTTTTTGCCCGAGTTCCACGGGGCTTCGTATTCGTCAACTTCAAAAAACGCGCCCGACATTTCATTGGCCCAACGCACGCCGTCAAAAATGAAGAACTCTGGCTCTGGGCCAAAGAAGGCGGTGTCGCCCAAACCAGAAGCCTTGAGGTAGGCTTCAGCGCGCTTGGCAATCGAGCGCGGGTCGCGGTCATAGGCCTTGCCGTCGGTCGGGTCGAGCACGTCGCAGCTCAGGAACAGCGTGGTTTCTTCGTAGAACGGGTCAAGGTTGGCGGTATTGGCATCCGGCATGAGCAACATGTCAGATGCTTCAATACCCTTCCAGCCGGCGATGGATGAGCCGTCAAAAGCGTGGCCCGAAATGAACTTGTCTTCATCAAAGTGGGAAACCGGCACGGTCACGTGCTGTTCTTTGCCCCGGGTGTCGGTAAAACGGAAGTCAACAAACTTGACTTCGTTTTCCTTGACCATTTTCATGACGTCTGCGACGGTCTTTGCCATCAGAATCTCCTGTTGCTGGGTGGTTGTTAAAAACTGTTTTCAAAAACGAGTGCTGCACTTTTTGTGCCAAAACAAATATATCTTCAGCCCGTTGGCGTACCCCCCGATTGTGCCGTGAATTGTGCCGCCAAATTTACCCCAAACTGGGCAGGCAGCCAATAAGAGCCTGTCGGACTTGGGAACAGATGCAGATACGGCTGAAATAGGGCATCCTATGAATGCACTATATTGGTGCATTCATAGGATGTTCTATATTGGTGCACATCAAGAACGCACTAATTCAGGGCCGAGTTTAAAGTCAAAGCGGGCCAAACCTGCCAGCAGCGCCGGGTAAGCCAGACCAACCGCATCGGGCATACCCTTCACGCCCAGCTCAATATGCCGCCCGTAGGTGGGGTGGTCAACGCTGGGCAGGCTGAACACCTTGATGCCAGCGTGCTTGGCCTCCAATTCCAGCATCAGCGGGGTCAGGGTGGCTTCCATAGAGCCAAACACGATGATGGATTTCTCGATGTACGCTGATTTTTGGTGCAGATGCAGGTAAAGCGTATCAAGCACGCCATCCATCATGGGCCAGGCCATCACGGGAAAACCAGGCAAGAAATATATACCCCCTGCCCCGGCTTTGCAGGTAAAACCCGGGATCTTGTTATACGGATTAAGAATCACATCCGCGCCAACCGGGAACACACCCATATTGAGCCGATGAATGTTGTCATGCCGATCCGCATCGAACGGCACGCCCTGCTCTTTGGCCGTGTCCATCATGCGCTCGGTAATCAGGGCTTTGGCCTCGGGGTGCAGGGCCATCTCAACGCCAAGCGCTTTGGCCGCGCACTGGCGTGTATGGTCATCGGGCGTGGCCCCTATGCCACCGCATGAAAACACCACATCGCCCGACTCACGCGCGCCCGCAAAAGCACGCGCCAGCGTGGCGGTGATGCGCGCCGGGTCATCGCCCACGTAGTCGGCAAAAGCCAGTTGCAGACCGCGCGCGCCCAGCAGTTCGATGACTTTTGGCAGGTGTTTGTCAGCGCGTTTGCCTGAGAGAATTTCATCACCAATGATAATGATTCCGAAGTGGATGGTCATGGGAAGGGCACCTCTATAAATTCATTTTTCAGGCGAATTGCGTCGTTGGGCGGTGCTCGCAATCCTCATGTACCTGAAGTACATTCCGGTTGCTGCGCTCCGTCCGCCTAGCACTTCATCCTGAAAATCTGAATTTCTAGAAGTGCCCGGAATAGTTGAAACGATTAAAAAGAATCGGGCTTGCTGCCCGGCGCGTCGAAGCCGGTGGACGATCCCCGCAAAGCAATGGATACGGCATCATTTTCTATTGATTTGGTAGCCGGTTGCTCCCGTATCTCGAGCGGATCAAGCACCAGTGCATTGTTTTTTTGTCGCAGTTGCTCCAGCTCAGCCAGCATGTAGTGCGCAAACCAGAGCGACGAAAAAGCAAACACCAACGTGTAAAGCCAGATTGCCACCGGCACCAGAATCGGTGCCATCGCCACAAACATCGCGCCCGATGCCCAGATCAAACTCGGCGCAGCCCCCAGGTAGCCACTGAGCACGCCAATGCCCAGCAACTGCATACGGCGCTCTTTAAAAATCTGCCGCCGCTCTTCGCTACTGGCGTGGTCTACCAATGTGTCGTAAGACATCACACGGTAAGTCAACCAGCCCCAGATCAGGGGTGGCAGCACCAATATCAGCGGCGGAATCAGCCACAGCGGAATCGACAGCACCAGCGCAATCACCGCCAGCAGCGTAGAGCCCAGCGACCACAGCAGGCTGGCCAGCATCGAGCCACCCTTTTTGCGCTCCAGACTTGGAAAGCGCCGCTCAGCCACCAACGCCACCATGGCTGGTGTCATCAGCACAGCGACAAACAGCAGCGTGGCAATGACGATCACCGGAATCGCCAGAAAAAGCAGCAGTGCCGGCGCCAGCACAACACGTAGATTGCCGACGCCCAAGCCCTCGAGCCAGCGCGCCATGGTGCTCAGCAGCTCATAGCTTTCCAGACCGGCGCGCACAGAGGTCAGTGCGTTTTCCCAGAAAAAATAGCCCAGCCCGAGCGAAAGAGCCACCACGATGATCAGCGGTAGTATCGACAACGCAATCACCCGCGGATGCAGGCAATACATCGCCGCGCGCCAGAAGGAGTCGAGGAGTTTGGTCATGGGTCTAAGAATAACGCAGAGGGTTTTTGGGGTCAGAGTCCAAATTCATCGTGCCCTTGGCACGCCCTTCGGGTGCGATGCTTTGCATCGTAATGAAATTGGCGTCTGACCCCAATAACCCTCCGCGCCCAGCCGCAATGCAATTACGATGTCGGCATGGACTTTGTCACTATCAACAACACGCAGCTTGAAGTCAAACAGATTGCCGGCAAAAGCGGCCTGGCACCACTGGTCTTTTTGCACGAAGGCCTAGGCTCGGTCAGTCTGTGGACGCAGCGCGGGCTGGACTGGCCGCAGGCGGTATGCATTGCTACGGGGCGCGCGGGTCTGGTCTATTCGCGGCGTGGCTATGGGCGCTCTGACTCCGTGCCAGCCGGGCGCAATTTTCTGGGGGCCGACTACATGCACCGCGAGGCGTGGGAGGTGTTGCCCGCCCTGCTTGCGAAGCTGCAACTCAAAAACCCGGTGCTGCTGGGGCACTCGGATGGCGCAACGATAGCCCTGCTTTATGCCAGCCGCTTCCCGGTAGCGGTCTGCATCGCCATGGCACCGCATGTGCTGGTTGAAGACGTGGCGGTCAAGGCGATTACGCAGGCAAAAATGGCCTTTGAGTCCAACGGGCTGAGAGAGCGCTTGGCCAGGCATCACGCAGACGTTGATGGCGCTTTCTGGCAATGGAATGATGTGTGGCTGTCTGAAGCGTTCAGCCGCTTCGACATCCGGCCTGAATGCCGCGCCATCACCGCGCCCCTGCTGCTGGTTCAGGGTCTTGATGACGAGTACGGCACGCTGCGGCAGCTTGATGAAATGGCCCTGGTCGCACCCCATGCGCAGCAGCTCAGGCTGGCTGATTGCGGGCACTCCCCACACCGCGACCAGCCCCAAAAGACGATTCAAGCAATGGCTGACTTTCTGAGAACGGCAAGCTGACTACCAAATTAATAGCAAGTCGTTTGTCGTCAGCCAGCGCCACTGACCGGGTTTTAAGTCTTCAGGCAAGGCCAGCTCGCCTATGCGCGAGCGGTGCAGGCCGCCCGAGCCGCCCTCACCTTCAACCCGATTGCCGACCGCCGCAATCATGCGCTTGACCTGGTGGTATTTGCCCTCGGTCAATGTCAGGCTCAGGGTGTTGTCGCCGGTCTTGATGCAAGCCGCCGCACGAACCGGTTGGGGGTCGTCGTCCAGCACCACCCCGCTTAAAAGCTTTTGAATCTGCTTGTCATCCAGCGCATGTTTGGCGGTAACTTCATAGACCTTGGGTACGTGGTGCTTGGGCGAGCTCATGCGGTGAATGAACTTGCCGTCATCTGACAGCAGCAGCAATCCAGTGGTGTCCTGGTCCAGCCTGCCGACGGCCTGCACACCGGCAGCCGCACCACCACCGCGCTGGCGAATCGGTGCGGGCAGCAGCGTGTAAATGCTGGGGTAGGTGCTGGGCTTTTGCGAGCACTCGTAGCCCGCAGGCTTGTGCAGCATCAAATAGGCTTTCCCAAAATACTGCCAGGCCACGCCCTGCACCGTGAAGTGCAGGGCCTCTGCTTCAAACGGCATGGCAGGCTCGGCACACACCTGCCCTGCTACCGACACCAGGCCCTGCTGAACCAGCCCCGCACAAACGCGCCGCGTGCCAAAGCCCTGAGAGAAAAGAATGTCTTGAAGTTGCATGGTTGCCATGGGGCTATTGTCGCTGGGGGATGCTGAAACCCGTCGAAAAAGGAGCCGCATGAAAGAAGCATGGGCTATTTTTATGCGCTGGTTAGGATAGCGCCTGCACCTTGTCGGTACGCTCCCAGGTGAACTCGCAGCTATTAAATTAAGAGCAATTGCAGGCTCATGGGGCATGTTTTATCATGAAATATGATAGTCTGAAGGTGGAGTCGCACCAATCGTGAAACGTTTTTTTGATCTTTTGCTGGCTTTGGCAGCAGCTGTAATTTTGGCCATCCCGGTGTTGCTGGTGGCGGTGCTGGTGCGGATGACTTCCCCGGGACCGGCCCTGTATTGGTCAGACCGCGTGGGGCGGAACAACAAGCTATTCAAGATGCCCAAGTTCCGCAGCATGCGAGTCGGCACGCCTGCGGTGGCCACGCATTTGCTGGCCGACCCCAAAGCGCATCTCACACCGATGGGCAGCTTTTTGCGCAAGAGCAGCCTGGACGAGTTGCCGCAGCTGTGGAGCATTCTGGTCGGCGACATGAGTTTTGTGGGGCCACGCCCTGCGCTGTTTAACCAGCACGACCTGATTGCACTGCGCACCCAGGTCGGCGTACATGAACTGGTGCCCGGGCTGACCGGCTGGGCGCAAATAAACGGACGCGATGAACTGCCGATCCCTGACAAGGTCAAGCTGGATGTGCAATACCTGCAGCGCCAGTCGCTGGCATTTGATAGCCGTATTTTGTGGCTGACCTTGGTCAAGGTGCTGCGACAGGATGCGGTGTCGCACTGACGATCGGATGATTTATTGACTTTTCCGGCGTGGTTCAAACAATGGCCACCAGGCAGGGGGTGAGGCATCCATAGCATCTATCCGTAGAGGCTGAAACGCGTTTCCTCAGGCCGCGTCCTCGAGCATCCCGGCGAGCAGCTCGGGCATGTCGATCATGACGTCGTGTCCGCAGGGGACCTCGGGCACGCGCCACGACGGATCGGACTTCAGCTTCGTATAGAAGCGGTTGAAAACCGGGCTCTCGTAGTCGGTGGCGCGGACATAGGTCTTCTTCGGAACGCGCTCGCGTGCGCCGGACAGTTTCATCTTCTGCGTCATGGTGCCGGTGGGTTGTGGCAGCATCATCGAATCCACCCAGGCGCGAGGCCGGTAAGGGTCGGCGTGAACACCTGATGGCCGCGTGCACGCCGAGCAGCTCTGCGACTCGGTGCCTTACGTCATGTGGCGGACGCGACCAACCAGGCGTTCGCGCGCGATCAGCACCACTGCGAGCACCATGCCCCCGATTTCTATCTGAAGCGCGCCCGGGAAGCCCTGGCCGGGAATGAGCAGTGCGATCCCGGCCACGAAAAACGCCATCCTGGTGACGGGGCCGAGCGGGCGCCGATAGTAGCCGCCGATGCCGAAAGAGGTGACCCACACGCCAGCGATCGCGGTCATCGTCGTCTGCGCGACTTCAAGGAACGAGCCCTCGAGCAGCAGCGCCGGCGACAGGACGAACAGGAAGGGCACGACGAACGCCGGCCAGCCGTACTTGCACGCCACGACCGCAGTGTGCATCGGGCGGGCACCGGCGATGTTGGCCGCCGTGAACGCGGCGATCGCCACCGGCGGCGTGATCATCGACAGTGCGCCGAAGTACATCACGAACATGTGCGCCGCCATGGGCGAGACGTTGAGCTGGATCAGCGGCGGCGCCGCCAAGGTCGCCACCATGAGGTACACCGCTGTCGTGGGCATGCCCATGCCAAGGATGATGCAGACGATCGCGGTGAGCACGAGTAACGCAGGCAGGTTCGTTTCACCCAGCTGGACCAGCACGAACGTGAGCCCGAACCCGAGTCCGGAGACCTGGATGACCCCGATGATGACGCCCGCCATGGCGCCAATCACGATGATTTCGACCGAGGTCCTGCCGGTCGATTCGATGCAGTGCAGCAAGGTCTTCCAGTTGAGCCGCTGTCCCTTGTAGCTGAAGACCGAGCCGGCGACGCCAATCGCGATTGCCGCCCATAGCGCCGCCGTGGCGGGCGTTTTGTTGAGCCAGAACAGCGCGGCGATCAGCACGACGAAGGGCAGGAAGAAGTGCCAGCCTTGCTGGAGAACAGTCCATGTTCGAGGCAGGTTCTCGACGTCGACGCCGGCGATGTTCTCGCGCGCTGCCTCGATGTCGGCTTGGATGAAAACTGCCACGAAGTAAAGAAGCGCAGGAAGCAGGGCGGCGACCATGATGTCCACGTAATCGACTTGCAGCAGCTCGGCCATGAGAAATGCCGCAGCACCCATAATGGGCGGCATGATCTGGCCGCCGGTCGAGGCGACCGCTTCGAAGGCCCCGGCCGACGTAGCCGAATAGCCCGATCGCTTCATCAGCGGGATGGTGAGCACACCGGTCGACGCCACGTTCGATACAGCGCTGCCGGAAATGGTGCCAAAAAAGGCCGAGGCGAGGATTGCGATTTTTGCCGAACCACCGCGTGTGCGGCCCATCAGCGAAATCGCCAGATCCGTGAACCATTCGGATCCGCCGGAAAGGAGCAACAACTGGCCGATCAGCATGAACAGCAGCACCACGGTCGTGATGATGGAGAGCGGCAGGCCGAAGATGGCGTTCGGATCGACGGTGAGGTAAGCGAGCAGGTGACTGAACGGCTGGGCGCGGCCCTCTAGCGAGCCCGGCACCATGTCGCCGAACAGACCATAGAGCACGAAGGTGAGCATGATGACCACCAGCCCGATGCCGGCGCTGCGTCGCAGCCCTTCGATAATGAGCGGGATCAGGAACAAGCCCAGCACGAAGCTCTCGCCCCGGAACTTCCGGAAGTGGCTGGCCAGGTCGGGAAAACGGACCGCGAGGTACGCGCAAACCGCAAGTGACGCGATCGCGCAGACGATGTCATACCAGGGAACAACGCTCCTCCGGCCACGGCCGCTTGCAGGGATCTGCAGAAACGCGATTGCGAGGCCCAGCCCGAGTACCGCCGCCAGGGCCTGGGGCGTGAGCAGACGAATATCCAGCATGAGCGGAAGTTCGAACGCGAGGGCGAGCACGATGAGTGTGATCAGCGCGCCGAGAACTGCCTGCACGCGTTCGGCGATCCGGTTCTCCGGAAATGATGGTGCTTCGGTCATGGTAGTGGGTTTATGGGTAGCGGGGAGGGGTCAAACGCAAAAAACCCCCGGCGGGAGAATCCCCTGCCGGGGGCGATCATATGAAGCGGGAAAGTAGCACTCGTGATTAGCCCTGCTTCCAGATGCCGACTTCCTTGTAGAACTTGATCGCGCCGGGATGATAAGGGAATCCTTGGTCTTTCGCCATATTTTTGGAGCTGTGCGTGCGCCAGAGCGGCGAGATTGCGTGCAGGTCTTTTTCGTGCTCGTACATTGCCTTGGTGACTTTGTACACGACGTCGTCTGTTACGCCCTTGCCGGCCCAGAGCATGTAGTCAAAGGCGAGCAAGTAGGTGGGCGCTTCGATGCCGACCAGATTGGGCCGTGGCTTGACCTCGATGAGGTAAGTGCGCGGCGCCAGCTTGAGGGTTCGCGCCACTGCTTCAGGGGTGTTGAGCATGTTGACGAAGCGCACGCCGCCGGAGACCGATGCGTTGAGTTCACTGACGATTCCCGATCCGACCGCGGCGATGACCCCGTCGATCTTGCCTTCCTTGAAGGCGCTGAAGCTCTGCGGCAGCGCCACTATCGGCACTTTCTGTACGTCGTTCCAGCCCAGCTCGGCGTTGGCGAGACTCGCGCTCCAGAGGTGGTGGAACAGCGGCGAAGAGTCGTAGCCGTTCGGGATGCGCTTGCCCTTGTAGCCCAGCGGGGTCTTGATGTCCGAGTTCTTGGGCACCAGTATGCCGGTCGTGAATACCATCATGGTGGCGACCAGACGCAGGTTCTCGGCCTTCTCGCCTTGGGACACGCCGGTGCCCGTGAAGGCCATATAGGTCTGCATCATGTTGGCGATGCCGAACTCGAGCTCACCGACGTTGACTGTGGAAATATACTGCTGCGTTCCGCCCATCGGCTGGGGCCGCATCTGCAGGCCGGAGTACTGTGAAACGATCTTGGCGATGCCGGCAGAGACCTGCGCTGTCGCACCGCCCTTTGTTGTGCCGATACCGACGGTTTGCGCGCTTACTGTTCCTACAAACGCCATCAACGCTACGGCGGCTACGATCTTCATGGGTTTCAACATAGGTTTCAACATGGGTTTTCTCCGTTGTGTTTGTAGCCCCGCATCAAGGGCCCCAGAAACGGGCCTGATTGCCTGAACTGGGTGCATTTATTGAATTTATGAACTGCCTGGATGGAGACAACTATTGAACTATCCCCAAGGACATGCATAAGGGATAGGAAATTCAACTGCATGTGTCCAAGTATCTCACCGTATCGCGTCCTCAGAATACGTGTTTACCCTCGGGCGGCAGGCCATAGCATCTATCCGTGCAGCATTTGCGCGAGCGAGAACTACGAGATTTCGCAACGACAGCGTATAGCCAAGCCACACCATCTCTTCAACTTCAGATTTCTGCTTCGACACTGCCCAATTCCTGCTTTCCAAATGGGGCTGGTCGGCTATACTGCGCGTCTCTTTGAGATCCACTTGAAGAACATCGGGAAAACTGCCCCAGCAGGCGCTCATCAGCGGGTCGAACTGCATTTCTCGCCGAGCGCCCCGACGGAAATGAAAGGATGACGATGAAGTCTCGCGTTCTCGTGCTGGGCGCCGGTTTCGGCGGTCTGGAACTCTCGACCCTGTTGTCGGAGGCGCTCGGGGAAACGGCCGATGTGACCGTGATTGAAAAGGCCGAAGCCTTCATTTTCGGCTACTCCAAGATCGACGTGATGTTCGGACGGGAAACACCAGAAGCGGTGCGCTTGCCCTACCGAAATTTCGTCAAGCCGGGCGTGCGTTTCGTGCAGGAGACAATCACCGCCATTGATCCTGTGGCGCGGCGCGTTTCCACGACCGGCGGCACCCACGAAGCCGACTTCCTGGTGGTCGCGCTGGGCGCCGACTTTGATCTGGCCGCAACGCCCGGTCTGGCCGAGGACGGCAACGAGTTCTACTCGGTGGCGGGTGCAATCCGGGCGCGCGAGGTCCTGCCCGCGTTTTCCAACGGCCCGGCGATCGTGGGGGTCTCCGCCTTTCCCTTCAAATGCCCGCCGGCGCCAAGCGAATGTGCCCTGATGCTGCACGACTACCTGACGAAGCGGGGCGTACGGAAGGCATGCGAGATTACCCTCGTAACGCCGCTGTCCAGCCCGATGCCGGCGTCGGCCGACCTCTCCCGGGACCTCGTCGCCGCCTTTGAAGAAGCGGGGATCCGGCTGCTGCTCGGACGTTCGGTAAGGGCGCTGGAGCCGGGGCGCAAGACCGCCGTGCTGGATGATGGAACCGAGTTGCCGTATGCACTGTACCTCGGCATACCCAAGCACCAAGTGCCGCAGCCGGTGCTCGCCAGCGGCATGGCCGAAAACGGCTGGGTACCGATCACCCTGCACACAATGGAAACGCGCTTCCCTGACGTCTACGCCATCGGTGACTTGGCAGCTACGGGAATGCCGAAGGCCGGGTCCTTTGCCGAGAGCGCGGCCCGCGCCGCAGCAAGTTCCATTCTCTCCAAGCTCCAGGGTGGCGTGGCGACACCCAACGCAGGCACGGGCAGTTGCCTTGTCGAGTTCGGCGATGGCCGCTTAGGCTGGGCGGACCTGGACTTCTTGACCGGGCCGAAGCTCTCGAGCGTCTATCACGCGCCCTCGATCGCCGGGCGGGCACACAAGGTGCGGTTCGGTGCCAGTCGCAGCGCCCGCTGGTTCGGGCTCTGAGACGAGCAGCGGACCCGTATCCAGGCCGACCCTTCCAACCATGACGATGGATGATCCTTACCTTATCGGACCGACAAACTGGAGCAACTGAGGAAGACCATGCTGACAATTGCTGAAATCCGGACTGTTCCGCTGTTCTCCGCGCTCGCTGAGAGCGAACTTAACATGATCCAGAAAACGTCTGCCGACATCCACCTCGGTGCCGGGGAATACGCCGTGCATGAGGGCGAGACGGAGCGTGTGCTGTTCGCGGTCCTCTCGGGAAAGATAGAGGTCGTCAAATCGTTCGATGGGGTCGAACGAACGCTGGGCTCGCGCATCACCGGACAGATATTCGGCGAGGTTCCAATCGCCATAGGGTTGCCGTTTTACGGAAGTTATCGGGCATCGGAACCCACGCGGCTGATCCGCATCGAGGCCCGGCAGTATTTCGCGATTGCGTCGGTGGCACCCGAGGTTTTCACGAAAGTCAGCGAGCTCGCACGCGAGCGCATCGGTGGCATGCAGGGCATCTCCGCCGAACAGCCCAAACCGCTGGTCACGATGTTCGGTGACCGCTGGGATCCCGCCTGCGCCCAGATGCGTCGGTTCCTCTCCCGCAATCAGATCAGTTTTGACTGGATCACACGGGACTCGCCCGCGCTGGCGACGCTCTGGCAGGGGCCTCTTCCAAAGGAAGGCGATTGTCCGGTTCTGCGGTTGGCCGATGGGAAGATACTCATGCGACCCAAGGAACGTGATGTTGCGCGGCTACTCGGCCTGCAGACAAACCCGCGCCTTGCCGAATACGACACCGTGATCATAGGTGGCGGCCCGGCTGGTCTCGCTGCTGCGGTGTATGGTGCATCCGAAGGACTGCGCACCTTGTGCATCGAGCGCGAGGCGCCGGGCGGTCAGGCCGGAACGTCCTCGCGGATCGAGAATTATCTCGGGTTCCCCAACGGCGTCTCGGGCGATGAGCTTGCGAGCCGCGCCGTTGGGCAAGCGAAGCGGCTCGGGGCGGAGATCACCGTCACTCGATCTGTCGAACGCGTCGATCCAAAGACGCTTGAGGTTTTTCTGGACGGTGGCGAGGTCATACGCACGCGGACCATCATTCTTGCGACGGGTGTCAGGTGGCGCCATCTCAAGGTCGAGAGCTTCGACAGGCTCCTTGGCAAAGGCATTTACTTTGGGGCGGCACGCAGCGAGGCGGGCGCAGTAAACGGGCTCGACGTCTTCTTGATCGGTGCCGGCAACTCCGCCGGGCAGGCGGCAATGCATTTTGCCAACTATGCCCGCAAAGTGACACTCATCGTTCGAGGCAACTCGCTGGAGAAGGGCATGTCGCACTACCTGATCGAGCAGCTGCGTGGAAAATCGAACATAGCGGTTCTGCTGCGCTCGGAAGTCGAGGCGGTGTACGGCGACAACCACCTGACCTCGATTGACATCCGGGACAACGCAGCCAAGACGGTAAGCCGACATGACTGCGGCGGTCTTTTCGTCTTCATTGGAGCCGACGCAGAGACCGATTGGTTGCCAACCGAGATTGCGCGCGATGAACACAGGTATGTCCTGACAGGAGACGATACGGTGAAAACCGGGCGCTGGTCGCACAACCGGGACCCCTACCTGCTCGAAACAAGCGTCCCCGGCATCTTCGCGTGCGGCGATGTACGGGCAAGCAAAGTCAAGCGTGTTGCGGCCGCTGTCGGAGAAGGCAGTATGGCGATCGCTTTTGTCCACCAGTATCTGCAACACGCAGCCTCATCTTAGCCAGATTACAGGCGGTGTCAGACCAATAGGAACCTGTCCCGCTCTTCCAGAAACTGAACCGCACCGGGTTTGTTGGTGGTTGTTGAAGCTCCCGCCGGGGTAGGGCTGCGCTATTTGGCAGGTCGGCACCCCGCTTGTGCCCAATGGGGCAAAAACTCTTGACGCGTCAGCCTGCCGCCTGCTGGTAAACACGTCTTCTGAGGACGCGACACGGTGAGATACTTGGCCTCATGCGGTTGAATTTCCTATCCTTTTAAAAGGTTTGCTTGTGGCAATGACTGGGGACAATTGTATGTATGCCGCCAAGGGTGACGACCGATACTTCGAGTGGTGAAATCGATTTGATGGGCCCAGTGAGGGGTGCGGGTAAGGCGCAGCGTCCTGCTTCAACAAGGCGGTCGTTTTTCAGTGCGATGATCCGCACCTGTAACACTTTTTCGAAGCGTTATTGGGGTCAGACACCAATTTCGCTGCGGTGCGAAGCCCGGCGCCCGGTTCGAAAGCACGCGTTTTTGAGAACTCAATCGTCCAAATCCAGCTCATCTTCCAGAATGCTGACCGACTTGAACTGGTCCCGCACAAATTGGCTTTTTAATTCATAACTGAAAATTCGGCTCTCGATTTCTACAAAATCAACGGTCAGGTCAAACCCGGCGCCCTCGTATTTGAATAGATACCAGGTTGACTTCTTACCGTTCTCAATAACCGGTTCGCCGCCACTCTCCAGTACAAATTTGGCACCCGTGATGGTGACTTTTTGATAATTTGTTTCATCCTGGCTGATCAGCTCAACATCCACGTGACCCACTAATTGGCTCATTTCAATACGCCTTATTCATAAAAACTTTGCTGCCCGCAGCCGAGCACAAAGCAAAACGCCCACTGGGAGTGGGCGTTTTGCTGATGCGGAGCACCGCTTCTGACTGGTTGCGCGAGCAGGATTTGAACCTGCGACCTTTGGGTTATGAGCCCAACGAGCTACCAGGCGTGCTCCATCGCACGGTACTCGCAATTTTACCCTACTCTGCGCCGCCATTGGCATTCTCGCTGCCAAGCTAACCGACAAAAAAGCCTTCGAATAAATCGTGACCTAGCTCATGACCTTTTGCGCCTGCTCTGGCGGAGACATGTCGCGAATCACGGCACGTGAGACCACAATGCCTGCGCCGGTAGACAGGCCCAGCAGCGCCAGCAGAATCGCCAGGGTCCAGCGTGGCGCGCGCCACAATTGGTCGGCGTCGCGGGGTTCCTGCCGGGTTTGCGAGCAAGTCAGCGGGGCAGTTTATCCATCAACACGCTCTGGCGCAGGCGGTTCGGGGCCAGGGC
>Ga0335396_10000863_pt1 | contig 40956 bp, 37 predicted proteins | sample FRY02_FD_205743 | JGI IMG/M metagenome (GOLD analysis project Ga0335396, IMG submission 205743) | Freshwater microbial communities from Lake Fryxell liftoff mats and glacier meltwater in Antarctica - FRY-02 (spades assembly) (version 2) | ecosystem: Environmental > Aquatic > Freshwater > Ice >... | reverse complement strand
GAAAAGTACTGTTTTAGAACCGGTATTAACTGGGTTAGTCTCAAAGCAATGATATTCCAGGATGCCGTTCGGGCCTTCAGGGCAAACCCTTGGTTTCAACAACCAGTGCACATAACTGCGTAAGTCCCAACATTAATAATGATATTTATTTTTCCTTGGTCTAATAGATGCGGATGCCTCCCTTCTTAAGTTTTCCTTGTCTTCCTTCCTTGATTTTATGAGAACTGTAATAAGTTTTAGCAAGCATTTGAAAGAATTATTAATCAATCTTGAAGTCCAACCATTCAAACCGTGTTATTCTTCAGTTAAGATAGAAGCCATCAAGATATAAGAATTACTTTTTCGAATGGGTTTTTTATGTTCTTGTTCCACCTAGTAAATCGATTTTTTATTCCCAGCCTTTTGCTATTAGTTGGTTTAGGTTTTGGCTTGGCCCAAGAAGACAACAAAGCCGATTGGATTAGCGTTGGAACTTTGCAAGGTAAACTTCTCGCAACTCCCAAAAACAATAAAATCCGAATTAGTCTCGAGCAGCAATTTGGCGAAATAGATCGAGATGTTAATCAACGGGCGGAAACTATGCGCAAGAAGTTAGGCCTTGATCGCCAAAAAGCTTTAGGCTTGCCTAAAAATTCCCCCCAAAGAGAAAAGGCTATGCAGGAAATCGAGCAGGGGATTATTGACCTGCAAAACCTGCGAGATCAAATCATCGTGATTCATAAACCAGGTGATGTCTTAGAACTTCCACTGAGAAAATCTTGCATTGTGCGTAGTTTATTACCCGATGGTGGCGTGTTCGATGAAAAAGGAAATATCAGGAATTACACCCTTAAACAACTTCGCGAAATGCGAGGTTCATCAAAGCTCCCTGGTTTTGCCTCAGATCTAGAAAAACTGACCGAGGGGCAGGTGCTTGCGCTATCAGTGTATAAGAAAAAGCTTAAGGCAAAGATTGCTGAAAATAAGCCCAATCCAGAAGAATTTGACCTGTTTGCAGGATTAATCATAATTTTGAATGTAGAATAAGAAAGTTCTGAGTGATTTTAACTTTATTTTTAAATGATTTTCAAGTATGTTTAATATATATGTATTTTACAATTATCTTAGGGTTAAATGCTATGAAATCAAAACAGGCCTTTACTTTAATCGAATTGCTAGTCGTAATTGCGATCATTGCAATTTTAATTGGGCTGCTTTTGCCCGCAGTGCAGAAAGTGCGGGAAGCTGCTGCTAAAGCCCAATGCCAAAATAATATGAAGCAACTTTCTCTTGCAATGCATAACTATCATTCCACTTTTAATAGTTTTCCTTATGGAACGAAAAGGGGGGCCGCAGATGCTGGCCCAGGTGCGTGGTACGATGACTTTGCTTGGTATGTTTTAGTTGGCCCTTATATCGAGCAAGAAGCTTGGTACAAAATGTTTAACCTAAACTTAAGCTACTCCGATGCTTCGCATTTTGCTGCTCGACAAACTAAAATAAAAACCCACGGGTGTCCTTCCGATGGTATCAAAGAAAATGAATGGACTAGTACCAATTGGGCTCGAATTCGGGGTAACTATGTTGTGAACTGGGGTAACACCAATTATGGTCAAATTACCAAGGCAGGCGTACTTTTTTCAGGCGCCCCTTTCTCTTTTAAATCAGGTAGAAATCTTAATTCCATTACCGATGGCACCAGTAATACTCTTATGATGGCCGAAATTATTGCACAAGAAAATGTCACAGGGGGTTGGCAGGGCCCAATCAGCGAATCCACCCACTCTGTCGGTGGGCAAACCTTTAACGGCTGGTATACTCCTAATTCAAAAAACTTTGACGAAGTTAGTAGACGATGTCCACCTGCTAGTGCCCTTAATGGAATTCCTGGCTGTACTTTAATTGCTGATACTAACGAACAAATTTTGGTTACTCGAAGTAAACACTCAGGTGGAGTTACTGTTTCTATGTGCGATGGTTCTGTTCGTTTTATAACTAATAGTATTGATCCAACCACTTGGCGAGGAATATCTAGCGCCCAAGGGGGCGAGGAGTCTCAACCGTGATACGCTCTAAACTAATTGCTTTTTTTGCACTTCTAATAATCCTACCTCTTTTAGGCTGTAGCGAAACTACTGTTGGCTTTCCTTCTGCCAAATTGGAGGGAACCATCAGTATTATGGGTACACCTGTCGAAAAAGGTACCCTTCAAGTTATTTCTAAAGAAAAGCAAGGCTTAGTTACCCAAGGGCAAATCGCTGCAGGGAAATTTAAAATTCCTGATGCCCCCTTAGGAGAAGTTACCATTCTTATTCAAGCCACCCGGGCAACGGGAAAAATGAATAAAGAATACAGCTCTGAATTTCCTGAAATTGTTAACCTTGTGCCAAAGAAATACCAACAAGGAATTCCCTATACGGTGAAAAAAGATGCATCGCTATTAGAGCTTGATTGGAAGTAAAATTTACTTTCCTAGTCGATTTAAAATATTGCGTGTGATAGAGCCAGTAGCAAAATCATTTCCTGAAAGCCCGTGTGCCCAATCTGTAGTGCCTACGGTAATAACCGTGCCATTATTGGAATAAGTTCCAATAACAGCGTTGCCATTACGCCCCTTCTGCCAAAGTGCATACCATTCACAGTCATCGGGGTGCCAGCGTGCAGGAGAAGAAGCAAGGACGGTAAAGTTTTTAGGAGTGCCATCGGAAAAAGTAGGAAAAGGTAATCCATCTTTCCAGATAAGTTCACACCCATCACATTCATATCCGACAATAGTATCTTTGCCGCCAAAGGTAGAGTCTTTTTTTAGGGAAGTGTTTTGGAAGATCCAATGTTCAGGGCGATGCACAGAAAAAGCCCCCGAACCATCCATAAACTGACCATGACTACGATGGTATCCGCCCCAGATAAAACCCACGCCGGTAAGCTTATTTTCAGGTCGTTTGGTCAGATGATGACTCCAAAGGGAGGAAAGTAACTTGAGGTCGCCTTTATCAAAAACAGGGTCATCACGAAAAGCTTGCTTGAAGCAAACCAAAGATTTGCCTTCCTCTTCGCTACGCACTTGCCAGCAGCAGGTATTGCCACTAAAGAAGGCTACATTACCCCCCTTAGATATAAAGTTTTCGAGGTTGTCGCGCATGGGACTAGACCAATATTCATCGTGGCCAATGCTCAGAACCAGCTTGTAATTTTTTAAGATTTCAGGGTTGGTCTCGAGATCGCTGTTGATGGCGTAATCGAGTGAGAAACCATTTTCTTCAGCCCATTTAATAAAGGGAAATTCCCAGGAACGAAATTGCCCCGAGATGGGTCGATCGAAGGAGACTTTTCTACCCTGCACCTTGAATTTGCCATTATAGGAATACAAACTGTAACCTCCCCAGTTGCAATAAGCATTGTAAGTATTGGTGGAAAGCTGAAGAAGGATTTTCGAATCTTTACCGGGGTTTAAACTTCGTAAGACAAAGAAAGCTTCGCTAGAGAGAGTCTTTCCCTCTAAGGTTTTTACGGTAAGGGTTACATTGTAATAGCCACTACGCCAATCCTTAGGAATTTTAAAACTGAAAGTTTCAGCCCAGTTGCATCCATCCGAAGAAGCATTATCAGGAATCGGTTGCTGATTGCATGGGATATCCGTTTTATTAAAAACCACTTCTCGCTTAGCTCCTAGTCTTGCGATTTCTAAATGAAAGATTTTAAATGCGGAGGAAACTTTTAAGGAAGCTTTTTCTTCTGGATTAAAAGCGAGCTTATTAAAATATCCTTCGATAGGCGGCCTTGCTGCAGTTGGCCCAGGCAAAAGTGGCTTTAAAGTAGGCAGCATAACTTGTGCCTGCCTTAAAAATCCTAGATCCGTAGGGTGAGAACCATCAACGGTTGCTTCGCCATCTTCCCCCATAAGTGGTTCGCCCGGCTGAAGAAACAACCCAGTAATGCCGCGATCTTTGAGCCTTTGCACCGCTTCAGAATGTGCCTTACGGTTGGCATCATTCTTTTGACGAACCCCCAGAAGAATGCTGGCGTTCGTATAAGTCCGATCTTCCACCAGCAATATTGGAGTCAGAGGTTTTGCTTTTCGAAGTGCAATAACAAAAGGTTCCAGTCTTTCAGTAATTCTTTTTGGATCAAGATTAGGTAAGCAATCGAGAACATAAACTGCAGCATCGATTTCAGCAAAGAGAGGTACAAATTCAGAATCGAGTGTGCCATTACCTGAAAAACCCAGATTGATAACAGGCCGTTCCAGCATTCGATGCAGAATATTAGTATGAGCCATACCCGGCCTAGAAGCACATCCCCCTTGAGCAATACTGGTTCCATAATAGACGATTGGTTTTGCAAGGTGGGTTGGTCGTGGTGAAGCTTTATCAAACAGTGCTGTTTTCACAACGCCGATTTTTAATTCTTTAACACCGTTATAAAGAGGCAAATAAAGAAGGTACTCGCGCTTGCCCTTAGGTAAACCACTGGCAAGCATAGCTTTGTTTGCTTGTGCTGAAGGCCTGCCATTACTAACCCACTTCCAAGTTCCTTTATCATCACGGGCATAAAGATCGAGGCCACTAACCCCGGTTGCGGGCATATGAGGCAAGGCAAGATTAGGTGAAGTTAAAATCCATGAAGCATGTATTTCGGGTGAATCAGTAATGAACCTACAAGCAAGCCCAGAGCTATTGCGTGAAAGCTCCCAAACGGGTGGCCTTACTATTTTTTCTGCCTTAGAGGAGAGGCGGTCGTAAGGCGAAAGAGTATCTTTCCACCCCTGATTTTCGAGCCCGAGTTCTGAAGCCTCTTTCCATTGATATTTTTCTGTATCTGCCTGATTGAAAAGAACTAGAAACAAAAAAACAGTTTTGCATGAAATCATTGTTGGTTCCTTAAACAGGTAGGGAAATTTTATCATCCATTATGATGAAGCGCGGAGCAAGAAGTAAAATTTAGTAGCTTTCTATTGATGTAATTTTTATGATCATATAGGCAGGCTGCCTTTAATACCTAGAGAGATTATTATGGTCGAAATTCAACTGCCTGAAAAAGAAACTTACTCTAGTAATCCGATTGATTCTTTTGTCGGTTTGATGGTGGTTCTTATTGCTACCTTCATAGGTGTATGCAATGTGAAGGATGATAATATTGTACAGCAAATGCAATTAAAACAGGTCGAACGCAATGATAACTGGGCTTGGTTTCAGGCAAGGAATATTCGCCAAGCCGTTTACGAGGGAGTTGCAGTTGAACTTAGTATCCCTATGCCCAATGAAACGCCTGAAATTAAAAAGTTAAGGGAAGCGAAGTCTGAGGAGTATCGAAAAAAAGCAGAATCGCAGGAAAAGAAATCTGGGGAACAAAAAGCTGCTGCAGAACTCGCTGAAAAAGAATACAACGAACTTAACGACAAAGATGATCAATTCGACCTTTGCGATGCAACCCTTGCCTTAAGTTTGGCCTTGATGGGAGTAACTGCATTAACCAAAAAATGGTGGTTGTTCTACCTTGCATTAGTCCCAGCCAGCTTTGGTTTTATTATGGGATTAGCAGGTTTTTGTGGTTGGGACACGAACTTCGCAATCATTAAAGCAATCATCAAAGTATTGTCGTAATAGTTAATCGCCCGCAAGGGAAAATTCTCGTTCAAACTTTTTACGAATATCAGATTCTTTTAAGTTAAAATCTGCAAGTGAGTATTTATGTGCACCAAAACGATGTTGTTTCTTCTTTGCTAAATAGTCTTGAAGTTTCTCATCGAGATTGTTTGGCACGGGAATATCGAAATGCACGAGGATACGCCTGACCGTTTCAATCGGATTTTGAACTAAATTCTTGTAGGTTACATCCAAAAAAGGTTTGGCATGACTCGGCCATTCATCTCGAACTTTATACCCAGATTCTACCATTTGCAGTATAAATTCAGTGGTTCGTTCACCCATAATCGAGGGATCTTCCTGCCTAGGTAAACAAAGCATCGAAAGCATCGATTTAAGGCTGATCATTGAAGGTATGCATTCAAGCGGGGTTCGATGGGTAAAAATAATTCGTGCATCAGGATAAGTATCAAGAAGCGGGCCCAAGGTTTGTAAATGAATGGGCGATTTTAAAGACCAAATCTTTTCAGGCAGGTTAAACGATAACGCTTGCAGATGCTTTTTATGCCATTGAAAACTATCATTGGTTTTGAGTTTTGCAAGGTACTCTTCATAGGTTTTTGGGTAAAAAAATATTGCAAAGAACATCGTATGAAAAGATGACATTAAGAATGGATTGCATTCTTCTGGTTCGCTTGCACCTAACTCGTGAGCACTTAAAATATCGGGCACTAGCTTAATCAAACCATCATATTCACCTTGTGCTTTTTTGATTTGGAATTGAATCTGTTGCGGAGTTGCTTGGCATAAAGGAACGGGAAGTTGGTGTGTTTCCCAGTTCAATAAAGGTCGGAAAGATTCTACCTGCGATAGTAAACCCTGTAGAAAGGTTGTGCCGGTGCGAGGTAAACCAATGACAAATAACGGTGCAGAAATGGGTACATTATTAATTGCAGGATTAGTTTTTAAGATCTGAGTAAGATAAAGGCGCTTTTCTAAACAAGAGGATAAAAGCTGCTTTAGTATAACTTTACCCAAAGTATCGGGGTGGTTATGGTGCAAGAAATCTTGAATAAGATGCTGCATAGGTTCAAGAAAATTACCCGAACCAAAATCATCCAGCCCAGTTTTCTTAGACGCTACTTTTAATAAATGGTTAGGGTCAAGGTTAGCACCTCGCCATCCTAAGGTTGACGCTATTGCAAGCGATGCAGAGTAAAAAGCTCGCCAGCGTACAGATTTTTTAATTAGGCCCAAAATACACAACCCAAGTAAGAAATTATTTGGTGACTTTAATAAGTTTGAGCGAGGTCATATCGAAGTAAGCTTCGCCTTTTTGTGAGCGCATTTCAAGAACGACTACGATTTCTTTTGGTTCTTTGACTTCAAATTCATAAGAGATTTTTTCCCAACCGGTGTTATCGGTAATGTATTTGGATCGCTCGCCCCCCGAAAGCCTAATGCCTACGCCAGAATTAGGTTCATTACGATTTTTAACATTAACGGCTTTGGCAAGAACTTCGACCTTATACTTACCGGGGTCAAGGGCGATGGGTTTACGCCAACTACCAATAGAATCGGAAGGTGTACGAATATAGAGGCAGGTTTTTTCGTCGATGGAGGACTGTAAAAGTAGTGAAGGGCCCGATTCTAAAGCAGGTTTCCAATCAGTCAGAAGTACTGAATTATCAGCACCAAACTGAGGGGGGCCAGAAGGAATTTCGCTTATGATCCGTTCTAAAACTTTTCCCCGTTCGATTAACTTTCGTTTCATATCTTCTGCACCGCCTTTAATATCTTTTGCTACCGCCTTAAGCTTTTCAGTAACTTCATCCACCCGAGTATTCATAGCAGAGACATGATAATTTTGGTTGTAAACTTTGCGTAGAGCATCGTTATAGCGCCAGTGCATTCCAGGGCATTGCATTAATTGATTAGCAAGTAAACAACTCATACCCCGTAAATCAAAATTAGGATCACCAAACATTTGATCCGCTCCCCAGATCATAAAAATAGCTTTATTGCCCTTAGAAGGATCGAAATAGATACGGTAATTATTACGGTTTCTGTTGTACCCATCCCAATGGCAGGTGATTTGCTCTAGGGCGATGAATTTCCAGAAACTATCAATGTCAACTAAGGTGTCCAGCAGTGCAAGGCGCTTATTCAGATCGGGTTCTTTGCAAGCAGCAACTAAAGCTTTAAGAGGGGCTTGTTCATCTTTCTGATTTTTTTTACCAGAAAGAAGCTTTTTGGGTTGGTCAAGGTCTGCACAAAAACCACCATCATAAAGGTTGCCATCCGGTGAGTCAAAATTATGCTTTAGGAAGGTTCGATCTAAACCTTCTAAAAGAACATAAAGCCCTAAATCTCGTTTATTTAAATTAACTATGGCGTGGGTTACTCGGCCTGTGGGTACCCCCGCACTTCGTGAAAGTTCTCTAGTAATTAACTCGTGAAGATAAGAACCATCCTGCACGGAATTATTAAGGTGCACTTTATCAAGGCCATAAAATTTCTGCCCATCAATGAATTTGTCGAAATTTAAACTAAGCGCTGGTCGATCATCTAAACCTCGATAACTGCCAGCAGCACCCTTCAAATGAATGCCCACCATATTATAAGTTTGGCCACCTTCAACAGTAATGGTGCAAGGTACATAAGCCCGGTCAGCTTTGCGAAGCGCCTCCATCTGCTTAGGTTCAATTTCGATTGAAATCTTTGGAACTGATTTTGATGCAAAGAACGCAATTGAAGGATCCGGCGGCTTCGGAGGTTTTGGTGTCTTGACTTCCGCTTGCGCAAAAAGAGCCACTAATACCAAATAAGTTTTAAACATATTCATTCTCCAAGTAATACCTTATGTTGAAGGGTTCACTCCCCGTTGTCAAGTACTTAACCAGATAGATAATTTTTATGAAAAACATCCTTTCAACTACCTTGGTATTTTTGATCGCAACATTTTTAGTAATGGCTCAAGAATATCCACATCCCCCTCTGGTTTGTCTTGGAGATTCTATCACCAAGGGGTATCGGCCTGGCGTTACTAAAGAAGAAACCTTTAGTTCTCAATTAGAGAAACTTCTTTTAGAAAAAGGGTGTAAAAATCAAGTCCTTAATGTTGGTATAGGTGGGGAACGCACCGATCAAGCTCTACATCGCTTTGAAAAAGATGTTGCATCTAAAAAGCCTGCTATGGTTCTTATTATGTATGGTGCAAATGATAGTTATATCGATAAAGGGAAAACCTCACCTCGAATCAGCAAAGAGCAATTTGCAACGAATCTAAAAGAGTTGGTGCAGAAATGTAAAAAGATTGGGGCTATTCCCCTGTTGATGACTTCGAATAGTTATGGCAGAAAGCCTACGAATAATGGCGCAGATAAAAACCCTAACGATCTTTTAAGCGAGTTTATGGTTGTTACTAGGCTTGTAGCTAAGGAATCCAATACACTTTTAATTGATCATTTTGAATTTTGGTCGTTAGCTGATAAGTCAGGAACCGATGTCAGTAAATGGACTACAGATCAGTTACACCCGAACCCATTAGGGCATAAAAAAATGGCGGAACTAATCCTGCCCATTGTTATTAAGAATCTTGCAAAGTAGAAATGAAATAAAAATGGGCGAGAGATATTCTCTCTCGCCCAGATAAATAAATCTTTAGATAAACCAAAGGTTATTTAGTTTTTGGCTTCTTTGCATTATCGATATAAGCTTGTTCCCGTTTAACTATTTCTTCAGGAACTTTAGCTGGAGTAACCGCAGCTTTATCAATAGGGTCGGAATCTTTTAATTCGCGTAGCTTTAAATTACGAAACCACGCTGGGTCGCCGTGATCTTGAATGTGAAGGTTGGCCCCCCGTGCTTCCATATTCGCCCCTCGATATTTAAGCAATTCAACTTCCCAAGCGTATTTCGCATCTTTGTAATCAAAGTCGATTACTTTCACGCCATTAAGGAAGTGTTGAATTACGCTACCTTTGCAAACGATCCGGCCTTCGTTCCATTCCCCAACGGGTCGGGTTTCATCCTTGGAAGGAGGCATACAAAAATAAAGGGATGCAGCACTGGTGCGAGGGTTCTTGCCATCACCATGAACTTTATTATCAAGGATCTGATATTCATATTGGCCAGGCCTATAGTAAAGGCCGCTGTTGGAACCTTTACCAACTTTCCATTCAAAACGAAGTTCGAAATTATCGGGAATTTTCTTGGTGGTAAAAGTGATACCACCACCTTTGTCTTTCCGAGCGATAGCGCCATCTTCAATGCCCCAGTTGCCTTTGTTGTCCCAACCTTTGTAATCGGTACCATTGAAGATAAGCTCGAAGCCAAGATTTTTTTCTTCACTTGAAAGCGTGTTAAGCTTAGCAACTTCCTTGGAAGGTTTGTCACCTGCTTCTTTTTTGACTGTATGCTTGGTTGCCCCAGGCGCCACCATTGGTGGTTCTTGATTTGAAGTTTTTATGATGCTAGTGGATGATTTACGGTTAAAAAGTCGTTTAAGTAAACCTTGTTCGCGGTCAATGGCTAGGCCAAAGGAAGTCAAGCCAAGGGTCGCCCCTGTTGCAATTAAAAACGCCAAGGTTTGAATCTTCATCATTTTCATAGTTACCTTCTTTCAATTATTTAGAAACATAGGAATCAAAAACGCGTACACTTTTCCACAACGATTTATTCTTTTCGATAAATTCAAGATGGCGGGGCGCATCTTGATACTTATCGTGCTCAGCTTTATCATTAAAAACAATATGCAATGCCACATCAAAGTTTACATCATTAACTTCACGCTTCAAGTCTTCGGAAAGAACCCCAGCGCTATAAAATGCTACACCTTCGTGCCCCTTAAGATACTTATGACAAGCATCGACTAACATCTTTTTATTTTCGGGGTTACTTTCCTTAAGAGAAAAGAAAACATCGTGGGAAAGCATTTCAGCTTTGGCATTAGCTGCATTGCTTGGAGAGGTCAAATGAGGCAAAGCTAAGGCAATAAGTGCGCCTAAAATTAAACTAGTTGCGTTCCAAAACTTCATATTTTACTCCATAGAACTGTAATTATGACCCCTATCTTTCGCTTAGAAAGGGCCAAGATATAACCATTACAACTGATTCTTAGAAATAATTTAGCTTTGTCAACGAATAACTTTAAAGATTAAGCTTCTATTCCTTCTTTTACAATATTTTTGTGAGGTGCAAAATGGCACAATTATTACCCTTTTTCCTTGCAGCTTTGATCGCTTATTTGCCTGATGGGCTAGATGAACAAATCCGCCAAGCTGCTGCAGTTGGGTTATTATCCGACCACAAACCTACGACCTGTAAAGATCCTTTGGGGAGAACCTCGTTAAAGGCCCAATGGTCGGGTAGCAATGTTACTTTTCACGATGAGTTAGGCCGTGCCGTTGGTAAAGGTTCTATCTCGGGTGATAGCATTCGATTTTCAGACGCCCTTGGAAGAAGTGATGGGCATGCAAAAATTAATGATGATAAAATTACTTTTTACGATAGCCTTGGCCGTAGGCATTCCGAGGCAACGCGTTCGGGAAATGAAATTACTTTTCGAGATGCGTTGGGAAGGCGTACGGGAAGCGCAACAAGTTCCAGCAATTCGGTAAAATTTCAAGATGGCATTGGTAGATCAAGCGGTTCTGCAACGACAACGAAAAGCGCGAAGAAAAAATAAAGTTAATTGGCAGAGATAAAGCAAGAATGTTCTGCAAAGAGCACCCATTTGCCTTTGATCAATACCCAAAAGTCGGTGTAGCGAGAAAGCTCATTTATTTTTTTACCCCTGCGTGTTCCTAGGCAAAGAACCTTTCCCGTTTCAATAGCTGTATTATCTAAAACCTCAATCGTAACTTCTGTGCTTTCAAACTTATCATATTTAACATCATCCTTTTTAAGGTTTGCTAACATTTCTTTTTTGTTTACTCGCTTCCCCGTTGCGGTGGTAAGTTGAAAGTTATCAGCAAGGATAGAGCTTAAAAGGGTTTCATTCTTTTCGATTAAAGCTTGTTCATAAATTTTGGAGGCTTGTTCGATTTGAGCTTTAATTCCCTGAGGTTCAATTGCCTGAACCAAAGAAATTGAAAAGAACAAAGATAAAATGAGCTTTAATTGGTTCATAAGTATTACTTTTAATTAATATTTGAATTGTATTCTTGCCCTACAGTCTACAATTGTAGAATGATAAGAGAACGAACTAAAGCAGAAACTAAGTGAAAAGAGAAATGGGTAAAAATAACGATAAAGTTGCACTTATAACGGGTGGATCTTCAGGAATTGGTTTTGGGGTTGCTCAAAAGTTGGCAACACTTGGTTATCAAGTGGTTATTTCGGGAAAAAGTTTAGCTAAATTAGAATCTGCAGAAAAGCTTTTCTCGTCGGAAAGTAAGCCTCCCTTTATCCTTAGTTGCGATGTATCTGAAGAATTACAAGTTGAGCAGTTAGTGAAAAAAACCGTTTTAGAATTTGGTAAAATAGATTTTATTTTCGCTGCTGCGGGTATCTCAATGCGAGCCCCATTTGAAGATTCAAAAATTACCGCAATCGAAAAGTTGTTTCAGATTAATTTTTTTGGGGTCCTTTATCTTCTGCATCATTCTCTGCCTTTACTTAAACAAAGCAAAGGCAGCTTTGTTGCTATGAGCAGTTTAACCGGTAAAAGGGGCGTGCCAGAATATTCCGTTTATGGCGCAAGTAAATTTGCGTTGCAAGGTTTGCTAGATAGTGTCCGGCTGGAAGTAGCACGAAAGGGCGTGCATATTGGAATTGTTGCAACAGGGTTTGTCGATACCCCTTTAAGAAATCAAGTATTGGGAGGAGATGGCGAAATATTAAAAACAGCGCCCGCACTACCTTTTCGCCTTTGGCCCCTAGAAAAATGCGTAAATATGGTAATTGACTTGATGCTAAAGCGAAAAAGAGAAGCCCTACTGCCTTGGTTTATGAGGGCTTTATTTACAATCGATGTTATGAATAATGGCAAAATGGGCGACCGATTTCTAAAGGGCAAATTTGGTTATTCCGAGGAGTAGCCTAGTATATCCCATCGAAGGAATAAACGGTAAAGTCGGTACCTCAGGCAAATACTTGACTAATTCTTAAATTAAGTCAAACGGTTCTTTGTGCCATTTCTTTTTGTGTGCCGATAAAATTAGTGACTACTTTACTCCAAGGATAGGAGGATTATTAGCTGTGATTAGCACCTTTGGAACTGTTTTAATTGCAACTTGTCTGACTTTGGCAGCCGACTCAAAGCAAACTTCGTTTGGATACCTCTGGGATCAAAAATCAGATGCCAGTGGGAAAATAGAAAAGAATTCCCGGCCCTACACCCCCAGAGAAGGCGATATCATTCTATTTGATGATATGAGCCCATTCTGGACAAAGCTTTATAAAATTGCAGGCACCGGTCCCCCTTTTCACGCGGGCCTTGTGTTTAAGAAAACCGATGGCACCTTTGCAGTTTTAGAATCTGGCCCAGATGATACCCTTCATGTTTTCCTACTAGATATCGAACCCAGACTTCATCAATTTAAGGGTAGTATCCAAATTAGGCAGGCAAAGCGAGAACTTACGAAACAAGAATCTGAAACTCTAACAAATTTTGCCTATGCACAAGATGGAAAACGCTATGCAATGTGGCGGCTTTTATTGCAAGGCACTATCATCCGTCATCGGGGTGGCATTAAAGAAAAAGTCTTTGCTACCACCTACTTCAAACGCGACCGTTGGCTATGTGCTGAAATTGTTGTTTCTGGCGCAACAATGGTTGGCTTGTTAGATGCAGATAAAGTTAAAGCAACAGTTACTTATCCTCTAGATATGGTGGACGATGTAAGAATTGATTTATCTGCAACTTACGAATCGACTGTTTATTGGAGTAGTCAGAAATAAAAACTTAAACTAGGGATTAAAAATATTTGGTTAAAAAGCGAAAGCCATTCCTAAGTATGTAAGATATGGGGGTTGGCCTTTAACTAATCCTGCGTTGTAACTTCCCCAAAGAGAAACAGTTTCGGTGAGCGAATAAATTGCACCACCACCTGCAACAATGTTATTTGCGAATCTTGGATCAACAGAACCATTATAAAAAGTCTGAGCAAATATCGCAAATCGTTCTGAAATTTTCTTGGTTAAAGCGCCTTGCACATTTAACTCATAAGAATCACCCACTGAATTAAAACCAATATCTGTACTTTGTAAACCTACACTTGATTCTAATAGTGTGTCCCAAATAAGTTCCTTACTAAATAAAAGACTAAACGATGGCTGAATTCCCGTATTCAGGAACTTAGATCCAAAAGTAGTTTGAAGCAACACTTCTAACCCAACCGCTGGTAAAAAAAGATCTTTGTTTTCATCCCAAAAATGGATCTTTATATCAAATACAATAGGCGAAAATCCAGTTTGTGTTGGGTTGTCATTCTGAATGGTTAAACCATTGGTGAACAAGCGTAACTCAACATCATCAGTCAAACCATAACGAAGCAGGGAAGGGGTGGTAAAAGTTCTAGAATTTGAAGCAGAATTACCTGCAAGATTAAAAGGAGTGGTTTCTAAGTAAAACATACCCTTGGGAAGTGTATAGGGGCTATTAGGAAAGTTGGCAGTATCTGGCCCTGGATTATTAATTGAAGGTGGAGTGAAATTTTTGGTTGGTTCAGGAATTAGAAACTGAGAAAGATTATAAAAAAAAGTTGCATCTTCATTCGAACTCTTTCTCTCGCCTTCTTTTTCTTTAATAGATGGTTCCTGCGCAACTAAATAGGTTGGCATTATTAAGCTCAGAACAACCATTGTTAAGGTTGCAATATTATTTCGTGTATTCATAACAATCTCATTCTCATAATGAACTTGGCATTCTATTAAACAATGTTAGAAAGATTGCAAGGTCAAATAAAACAGCAAGGCTTATATAAACAGGTGAAGTTAATTTTGAGAGGGAAAGAAAAGACCCTGCTCACTAAATACCCCTTAATTTAACTTTTGTTTAATAAACATAAGCTGCTATCAGCATTAGTTTATTTAGATTACAAGTCATTAGAGTCGTTTTAAAACATTGAGTTTTAAAACATTGAGTTTTAAAACGCAAAGGCCGTGCCAAAATAAGAAATATAGGGTGGGAGATCTTTTACTAATCCCGCATTGTAACTTCCCCAAATGGCGACGGTATCGGTTAAGTAAATAATCGCCTCACCGCCTACCAGAATATTGTTAGATAAATCTGGGTTAACGGCACCATCATATAATGCCTGGGTGAATAAAGATAATCGATCGGTGATTTTCTTGGTTAAGGCACCAGACACCGCTAATTCAAATCCATCCGCACCACGATCTAATCCAATATTTTTGCTTTGTAAACCCACACTGGTGTCTAAAATCATATCCCAAGGTAAGTCTTTGCCAAATAAAAGGTTAAACGATGGTTGCACCCCGGTGTTCAGAAAATTCGAACCAAAAGTACTTTGAAGAAAGATTTCTAAACCAACTGAGGGTAAATAAAGAGCCTCGTTTTCATCCCAAAAATGGAACTTCATACCAAAGACAATGGGTGAAAAGCCCGTTCGATTCGAATCACCAAATTCAACGGTAAAAGAATTCGAAAATAATTGCAGCTCAACATTATCATTCAAACCATATCGAAGCAAAGTAGGCGTATTAAAAGTTCTATCATCGGAACTAGATTTGCCGGCAATAAATATAGGGTTAGATTCTAAATAAACCATTCCTTTGGGTAAAGTATAGGGATTGCTTGCGAAGACCTCGGAATCAGGCAAAGGCTTTCTAATGGTAGGTGGAGTGAAACTTTTGGTAGGTTCAGGAATTAGAAATTGAGAAAGGTTATAAAAAAAAGTCGCATCTTCATTCGAGCTCTTTCTCTCGTCTTCTTTTTCCTTAATAGAAGTTTCCTGCGCAACTATATAAGTTGGCATTATTAAACTCAGAACAACCATTGTTAAGGTTGCAATATTATTTCTTGTATTCATATTAAACCTGCTGTGCTATTAGCTGATTTATGAAAGGTTGCAAGCTTAGGTAATAACTTATGTGAGTAAATTGCAAAATTAATTATGGGGGTTTAAATACCCTGCTTGATGAAGAGGTCCCAAATTAACATACTAGAGCTTCTGTGATGCCAAGCGTAAACCACCCAGCCCCGGTTCATGTACGATTGTCAGCATCGCTAATTTAATTCCTTTAGATTCAAGCCGATTTAAAAATAATTCACGAAATTCCATACTTTGCCTGATCATTCCTCCTGCAAGAGTTAATGGAACACTTTCCCCTTGAAGTTTCATTTGAATGTAAACCGCGTTGACGCAATCAGCGAGTAATTCCGCTTCTTTACTCAGGAGAGTGGTAGCCTGAGTTTCCCCAGTGCAATGCGCCTGTAAAACTAAAGGTGCAATGCTAGCTATAACTTTTTTGCTTAATTTATTTTCTGCAAGCAAGCCAACGATTTCTTCAATGTTGTTAATTTTTAAATGCTTGAGAATAATATCTTTTAAAATGGAATCTTCGGCTCGGCCATCTGCAATTCGAGTCAATAATTTTAACGCTTCCATACCAACGGAAAAGCCACTTCCTTCGTCCCCAAGAATATTACCCCAACCCCCAGAGCGAATAAGGTTCCCTTGCTTATCTTTGCCTAACACCATTGATCCTGTACCCGAAATAACTGCAATGCCCCAACCCTCAAGCAAGCCTTCTTCAAGAATAAGCGCAGCATCTGAGGTGATGAAAACAGTGTTAGCAAGTTTTTTTAAGGCGAGTTCCATTTTAGATTTTTCTTCATCTCGCCCAGCACCTGCAACACCCGCAACTAAAACTCCAACCTTTGAAAATGGTACTTTAGCTTGGGTAAATGCTAAACCGACAGCCACTTCAATCGCCAAAGAAGCAGCCGAAAACCCAACCGCGCGGGGATTGGATGCGCCTGCTTCTCCCCGGCCTAAAATGGTGAAATCTTTCTTACCTAAACGACCTAATATTGCAACCGTCTTACTTGCTCCACCATCCACTCCAAGAATAAGTTCGGGGTCAAGTTCAAGAACTTTTTGTGAAGGTTTAACAAAAGTTGCAATGGTTTTACGAACTATCCCCTCATTTTCTTCAAGGTGAATACGCGCAATTTCAGGCTCAATTCTGCACTGATGCACCACCAGTGCTGTTTTAACTTCACCTTCACAGATCTCTAAAAAATGCGCAGCTTCTTTCTCATTTAATAAAGTAAATTGTCTGACAATACGATTCGCCCTGGCTTTAAGCTTCACATTGGTAGCTTTTAAGTCAACCATCAGGTTACCGAAAGTTTTTCCTAACCCAACCATTACACCCGTACTGATCATATTCAAAACCAGTTTAGTTGCGGTACCTGCCTTTAGCCTTGTAGACCCGGTTAAAATTTCTGGCCCCGTAATCACATTGATGCATAAACTTGCAGCTTGGTTAATTTCTGCATCGGGGTTACAAGAAAAAGCCACCGTAAGCGATCCTACTTCCTTCGCATATTGTAATGCCCCCATCACATAAGGGGTTCGACCACTACTCGCAATCCCTACCACCGTGTCTAACTTATTTAAGCTTAAATCTTCTAAATCTTTTCTTCCAGCTTGGGGGTTATCCTCTGCACCTTCGATGGCTGAGGTAAGCGCTTTTTCTCCCCCCGCAATTATTCCAATAACTAATCCCTTTGGTACATTAAATGTAGGCGGGCACTCGCTTGCATCTAATACACCCAGCCTTCCAGATGTTCCTGCACCACAGTAAATTAGCCTTCCTCCTGCCCTGATATTTTTTATGGTTAGTTCGATAACCTTGCCTATGGTTTCTGCTTGCCCTGCAATTGCACTAGGAACCAAAGCATCTTCCTTGCACATAAGAAGCACCAATTCAGAAGGGGTTAATAAATCTAAATCGTTTGAACTTGGATTGCGTAGTTCAGTGATCAAGTGATCCACAAAATTCTCTCTTCCTAAGAACCCGACCTAGTGGTAATAAAAGGATTAATAATTAAAGAAACGGAAACGGTACTAAGTGTTCCAATGGGAGTATAAAAAGGCCAAGCAACCAAAGGGGAACTTAAGAGAGAAGGTAGATAAACCGCCATAACTGCAAAAAACCCTGCTATCATGCCAATTAAAGCAGCCCCAGAAGTTACTGGTTTATTCATAGTTCCTAAAAGAAATAATCCCAAAATCATTCCAGTAGTAAGCCCTGCAATAGAAAGAACCTGATCAATAACACTTCGTGGGCTATCAATTTGCCAAGCTAGAATTGCTACGCCGATCTGAGCAATTCCAAAAATAAGTGTAAGATTACGAGAAACCCTAAGGTAAGAATCATCAGAAAGATTTGGGTTTAGTGGTTTGTAAAAGTCAGCAACGCCTGCAGATGCAGAACTATTCAAAGAACTGGAAAGCGTAGACATTGCAGCAGCAAGCACCGCAGCAATGACTAATCCAACAACCCCTAAGGGAAGTTTTTCAACAATGAATCGCCCAAAAACCTGATCGTTCCGAATGTCCCGGGGAAGATCCCAAGTACCACTATTCGCAAGAACGAATAGGCCAACCCCTATCAGTAGGAAAAGTAAAAATTGGAAAGCAACAACCACGCCACTACTGATTAACGCAAAGCGAGCGTGAGTAAGATTTTTAGCGCAAAGATAACGCTGCACCATAATTTGATCTGCGCCGTGACTTGCCATACTGAAGAAAGCCCCACCGATAATCCCCGCCCAGATGGTGTAAGGTTTGGTTAAATCAAAAGAGGTATCAAGCCATTGAAACTTATTATCAAAAGAACCAGAAAAAATAAACCCTTGCCAACCTTGGGGAATATGCCCAATAAGAATAATGCCAGCAACAAATGCACCTGAAGTATAAATTAAAAATTGAATGCAATCAGTCCAAAGAACCGCTTGCATCCCGCCTAGGTAAGTATAAATCAAGGTAACAATTCCCATAATAAGAATAGAACTCCCCATTCCCCAACCGGTGAACTGTTGTAAAAGAAGAGCGGTTAAAAAAAGTCTTAAGCCATCTGCAATGGTTCTTGTAAGCATAAATAATATTGAAGCACAGCGCTGCACCCGTGCATCAAACTTCTGGCGGAGTACTTCATAAGCACTGATGTACTGGCCTTGAAAATAGCCTGGTAGTAGCACAACAGCAATTGCGATTCTGCCTAGCATATAACCGAGTGCAAGTTGCAGAAAGGTGAGGTTCCCCCCTTTGGGGTTAAAAGCTAATCCCGGAACACTAAGAAAAGTTACAGTACTGGTTTCAGTAGCAACAATAGAAATCAAAACAAGGAGCCAAGAAACTTCACGCCCGCCAACAAAATAAGTTTGAATATCTTTCTGCCCACCTCGAAACCAAGCCCCAAGTAAAGTTGTCAGGCTAAGGTAAGTAATGATGATAAAAAGATCAACCCAATGCAGAGTGTAAGAAAAACCGTAAGGATCAAGCATAAAAGTCACTCAGTATAAATAAGATAAGGCTTGCGATGGAATAAAAAGTCAGATTCTTCATCAGGCCAATCAGCGATAATTTCCTGCCAAGGTTTATTGTTTTCCAAGTCGAGTCTCTCGCGGTTGCTGCCAAACAATAAGTCAATTGCCAATTTATCGCAAACGAATTCGTAGGGTTCCGTGCGCCATTGAAAGTTAGGCCCAGCTAAGTTTCGTAGGTGGTAAAGTAAAGCAAGGCTGGTGCGAACCGGTTGGAATAAGGAACGATGATTGATATAGATTTCGACCCCGCCACATTCTATTCCCTGCCATTTTTGAAAAGTAGGTTTAAAAGAAACAGGCCTGAACACTACGCCTGGAAGATTTTCTTTATTCAAAATATCTGCTGCAATATTCCCTTCAATAAATGGCGCACCGCATATCTGAAAAGGCCTCGTCGTGCCCCTTCCTTCTGAAAGATTCGTGCCTTCTAATAAACATTGACCTGGGTAAACAAGGGCGGTTTCAAGCGTTGGCATATTCGGGCTTGGCATAACCCAAGGCAATTCCGTTTCATCAAAGTACATATTCCGCTTCCAGTTTTCACAAGGCACTACTTCCAACTCCCCCTCAAGTTCTAATTCTTCCTTATAAAGAATCGCTAGCTCACCTAGGGTTAATCCGTGCCTACTCGGAATTGGATGCACCCCAACAAAACTAGACCATTCGGGAAGCAACATCGGCCCTTCAACAATCATACCCCCCAAAGGATTCGGCCTATCCAGCACCATGACTTCAACCCCAGATTCAAATGCCGCCTTCATGGCATAAAGCATCGACGCTTGAAAAGTATAATACCTGCTGCCTATATCTAAGAGATCGATAACCAAAATATCGAGAGAAGATAAATCCTGTGGTTTTGGGTGCAAGCTTTGTTCCGAAGTGCCATAAAGGCTGATCCATTTCAAACTTGAATCACCAATTTTTTCGTTTACAGCCTCTAGGTCTTGCGCAAAAGCTGCAAAACCGTGCTCGGGGGTAAACACGACTTTTAGCTCATCATTCAAATGCTGCTTAAAAAGCATAAGGGTGCTACGAAGCTTTAAATCGCAAGCAGGGGCGTGTGAAAGCAAGCCAACTTTCTTTCCTTTAAGGGAAGAAAAATTATCCGCAACCAAACCATCAATCCCAGTCCGCACTTTATTAGAGTTCATTGCTATTAGTTTGGTAACGCTATCTGCACCGGGCTCATCAGATAACTAAAAAGATTTCGAATTTCTTCGGGCTTTAAGTTTTCAAGTAAGTTTTCTGGCATAGGCGATACATTCAAACTCTTAATCGATTCGACATCTTCTGCAAGGACAGTTTTTCGTTCAGTTGGCCCAACTATCTCCATAGCCTTATTGGCCCGTTTAAACACCAACCCAGTTAGCAACCTACCATCCCTTAGCATCACCGCAGACATCCGGTAATCTGCTGCTACCGTTGCATTAGGCTCTAAAATATTCTCAAGCAAATATTCAAGATTCGACCGCTGCGACCCAGTAAGGTCGGGCCCAAGGTTTCCTCCCTGACCAAATAATCCGTGACAGTTGGCACATACTTTCTGAAATAATAACCGGCCTTGAACAAGATCTACCTTTTCCTTGTTAGCCGTTTCTAATTCCTTTCTTAACATTGCAATTTGCTGCTTCTTCTTTTCTGTTGGTACCCGCACTTCCCCCCATATCGAGGATAACTTCGTAGTTAACTCACTATTATTGAACGCAGAAATCTGCCTAGCGTGATAAGCACTGATCGCATCGCGTGGCACTTTGCCATCGCTAACAGCTTGCAAAAGTTCTTCTGCATAGGCAGGCCTTGAACAAAGCGTATCGATTGCGGCTTTTCTCGATGCAGGATCTAATCTGCTAAAACCATTTACAATCAACTTCGATGTTTCAGGTAAGTTAAAGGATGCCAAACCACGAATTGCGCCTTCCGATACACCGCGGTCGTTTACCAACTTAACCAGTAGTAGTTCAATCCCCTTGGCTTTGTTTTCAACCAAGGTTGCAAGAGCCGCCATTCGAGCATTCGAGTTTTCATTATTATTTGAAGCAATTTTCAATACTTCATCAAGGGCCCTGCCATCACCAAAAATGATTGCGATCTCGCGTGCCAACTTTTGTGCTTCAACATCTTGTGATGTGATTAGCTTTTCTTGAAATGCTACCCAAGATGGCGGTGCATTTGCCTTGCGCCTTCCTCTTAACCCATCTTGTAAACCTTTTGCAATTTCTTTCTGGAAGTCTAAATTTTTTGAGGTTGCTAAGGTTAAAAGTTGCTCCATCGCCTTGGGCGAAGAATCTAATTCTTCTGCAAGTAGCCGCGCTACAAAGTTGCGATGAATTCCCATTGCAGTAGCTTGTGCTAGCTTTACCCCAAGCATAGGGTCTGCACTTACCGTAGGTTCCATCCCATACCAAAGCATTAAAGGTTGATTATGATCATTCTTATCTTCAACCTTTGTAGCTAGAATAAGGCCAAGTTCTGCTCGTGAAGGGACTGCGATTTTTTGTAACGCACTAGCAAGATACAGCCTAACTAAAGCAGATTTTTCATTTTGCGCTAACTTTTCTAAACTCGATATTGCAACGCCAGAAATTGATTCTTCATCCATTAAAAACCGGACTCCCCAAGATCGTAGATGCTCATCATCCGAATCTAAAAGACCTAGAATTTTTTTCTGATCTAATGCACCAATCGAATAAAGCATCCATAAAGCCCGAAGTTTATGTTGCGATAATTCCACCTTGCCTAGCAACGATTGAAGTTTCTCTGCCACATCAGGTAAGTTTTTAGAAATCACTGCGCGTTCTTGAAGAATCCGTCGTGCCTGACGGTAATGCCATTCGTTTGGGCTCATCACTAATGCAACAAGCTCAGAATTGGAAAGCTTAGCAAGGTCAGAAGTTGCAGGTTTTTTAATATTACCAAAAGTTATTTTGTAAATTCTGCCCGAATTGCGATGTACCCCATCGTTTTCGTGACACTCGCCCACATCAGACCAATCAAGGACGAAAACGCCACCGTCAGGCCCGTAAGAAAGTTCGATTCCTCGAAACCAGAGGTCGCCGACAAACATAAAATCAGGCTCGTGCTTCGCAATAAAGCCGTTACCATTTGGTTCGATCTTATCGCAATTAATTCTTCTGCCGTGCAGGTTTGCAGTAAAAGCTTTGCCTTGATAAGAGCTAGGCCAGTTATCCCCTTGGTAAATCATAAAGCCACAATGGGCGTGGCCTCCGCCAGCTTTATCCGTAGTGGGTGTCACGCCTTTATTGCGGATATCACTCCAGTTCTCAACCCGATCCCAATGGTAGTGATCTGCATGTTGGTCGATCAAATCATAAAGGCGGGGGTTGAAGTGTTCCCCAAACATGCGTTTGAAATATCCCCCCGGAATAGCGTGCCAGAAATGGCCGATGACTGTATTAATAAAAAAAGTATTTCCATGTGCATCCCAATCGTGCCCCCAAGAGTTAGTCCCCCCCCTGGAAACAACCTCGAAGGTTTTCTTTGTGGGGTGATAACGCCAAACACCGCAGTTGATCGGGGTCCGCTTACTTATGGGTGTATCGGGTGTGCCTACAAAAGAAGTGGTAGTGATGCCGTGCCTGCCATAAAGCCAGCCATCGGGCCCCCAAGCCAAACCATTAACAATATTATGCCTAATGCTTTTATTATCAAAGCCATCAAGAATAACTTCGGGTTCGCTATCGGGAATGTCATCACCATTGCGATCAGGAATGAATAAAAGTTTAGGAGCACAAAGCACCCATACGCCACCAAACCCAGGCACCGCACTGGTAAGATGCTGCCCTTGATCCCAAAAAACCGTGCGCTTGTCGTGCACCCCATCATTATCTGTATCTTCCAAAATGACGATGCGATCTTTTAGCGTGAGGTCAAAGTTGGTTTTACTTTCAGCATAAGTCAGACATTCGCAAACCCAAAGCCTACCCTTAGTGTCAAAAGACATATGGATGGGCTGTATCACATCAGGTTCATAAGCAAAGAGTTGTGCTTTAAAACCTTCGGGTAGCTTTATGCTTTTCAACGCATCTTTAGGGTCGGAAAGTTTGTCCTTGGGGTTTTGCGTATCTGGGATTTTTGTTTGTGCAAACAGACTTAAAGAAAGGGTAAGAAGGAGCACCGTAAACGAAAGCGTAGAAATAAACCTGCCCATTGTGAATCTTCCTTTAATTATGCGTTAAATATTCAATAGGTAGCATAAAGGAAAACAAGGCAAAGGTGAAATGCATTTTGCGGTTTTCTAAAGCAGATTTCTAAAGTTATTTTAAGGTACAAGAGGGTTGCTCAGACTTACGGTTCCAAGGCATTTTCGCTAACATCAGGCCCATACCACAGGTGTCTGTGATTCCAGCAAACATCAGTCCACAGCCTACAAAACCCGAAAGGATGAACCAAAGTGGGTCTATAAATCCCCCCAAACCACTTCCCATCGCAACTAGAAATCCTGCTGCAATTCGTACTTGGCGCTCTAAAGAAATAATTATTTTTCCCCGTGTAATGGGTAAACCTGCCTGAGCGCAAGCAAGCGTTCCACCCTGAATGTTAAAAATGTTGGTTCGCCCAGATGCGATTAATTTCTCGCAAGCTTTCTTCCCTCTAGATCCACTTCTGCAAATCACATAAATAGGTTCGGCACTACGGAATTTTTCTCCTAATACTTTTTCAGGATCAAAAGAATCTAAAGGCACTAACCGTGCAAAGGAAATATGCATTTCATCAAATTCAACCGGGGTTCTTACATCCAGTAATTCAATCGGCCCAGCGTTCTTGCGTTCCATCAGTTCTAAAGGTGTAATTTCAACTACTTCCATTGCTTTCTCCTAAATTAAATACTGTTAGCAGCGCTATAAGTCTTATATGCACCCGTAAGATTGCTGCATTAACTCCCGTACTGCGAAAGAATCCTGCAGGTGTTATAAGAACGCTGCCCCGATTGACAATAAACAATCCATTGCGCTGTTTTATCGATCTCACCTATTCGACTTCGAATCTGTCCCAAGGGAATGTGAAGTGCATTAGCAATCGAACCTAAATTAACTTCACTAATTTCTCGAACATCGAGCAACTTAGCCCCCTGATGTAGTTTGTCTTCAACCTCGCTCCAATGAGTTATTTCTACAAGCTGATTCAAATTATTTTGAACGATCATCCCCGCAAGATTTACTGGGTCTTTTGCACTACTAAATGGCGGAGAATAACTAAGTTCATAATCAACTAAATCATCCATAGTTGCACTATGATGGATTGCGGTTGCGATGATATCGATACGCTTATCCACGCCATCTTTGCCTACCGCTTGGGCGCCAAGGATTTTGCCATCGGTGGGTGAAAAAAGAATCTTGAAATGAATGGGATGAGCCCCAGGAAAATATCCTGCGTGAGAATTCGGATGTAAGTAAACAACCTTAAAAGGAATTTTAGCTTTAGTAAGAGTCTTGGCATTAGCACCAGTGCAAGCCGCGGTGTAACTAAAAACCCGAAGAATCGCAGTGCCCAGTGTGCCACGATATTTAGAAAACTTGCCTGCAATGTTATCGGCAACAATTCTTCCTTGCCTGTTCGCAGGGCCAGCTAAGGGCACCTGAGTTTGCAAGCCAGTTATCACATCTTTTACCTCAATCGCATCGCCAATCGCATAGATGCTTGCATCCGAGGTACAAAGAAAGTCATTAACTTTAATCGCTCCTCTGTTGTTAATCTCAAGCCCCGCATCTTTAGCAAGTTTTGATTCGGGCTGAACGCCGATACCTAAGATAACCACATCTGCGTTGATGTTAGAACCATCGTCAAGAACCACATTTGCAGCTTTGCAGTTTGGTGCAGGATCATCAAAACGAATGGCTTGCCTGTTTAGCAACAAGTTCACTTCTTTAGTTTTAAGTTCTTGATGAATAGCAAGGATCATTTCTGGATCAAAAGGCTCAAGAACTTGGCTAGAACGCTGGACAAGAGAGACCTTAAGATTTCTAAGATGGAGTTGTTCTGCCATTTCTAGCCCGATAAATCCGCCTCCAATAACCACAGCATTTTTGGCTTGATTTGATGAAATCCATTGATGAATGCGGTCGGTGTCGACCAAATTTCTGAGGGAGAAAACACCAGGTCGGTCCACCCCTGAAATCGAGGGAACAATAGGGCTTGCCCCAGGTGCAAGAATCAACACATCATAAGGTTCATCATAAGCACTATTTTTCTCTAAGTTTTGAACCGTGATGGTTTTTTGATCTCGATTAATTTTAATTACTTCAGACCTTACTCGGACATCAAGATTAAGATTAGCTGCAAGTTTTTGCGGGGTTTGCACCAGCAATTTTGACCGATCTTTAATTTCACCACCCAAATAATAAGGCAGGCCGCAGTTAGCAAAAGAAACATCAGGCCCGCGTTCAAAAAGAATAATGATCGCTTTCTCATCAAGCCTGCGAAGCCTAGCAGCAGTGCTAGCACCCCCCGCAACCCCGCCAACAATGAGAACTCGTTTTGCCATTATTATTTCCTTGTTTATTTTCTAATTTTAGTATCGACAAAAAGCCAGTATACCGTTAATATAATATTGCTGAATAGTAATATTGTCAATGTAGGAATAGTGATGCCAAAAGCGATGTTGGATCAGAATCAATTGCGAATGATTGCTAAGTTGTTTAGCGTGCTCGCAGAACCTACCCGGCTAGATATATTGCAGCATCTTAAAAAGAAGCCATTATCTGTAAATCAAATTGTAGAAGTTGCTGGCGCAAAACAGGCCAATGTTTCTAAACAACTTGGAATTTTGCACGATGCGGGCCTTTTACAAAGAGAACGCCTGGGGAATCTCGTTTATTATAAAATCGCAGACCCAGTAATCTTTGATCTTTGTTCCTTGGTCTGTAGCAAACTTCGTAAAGATGCCGAAATTCAATTAGCTGCATTTGCAAAGCAAAGGTAGAGCTTAATGATGTTGGCTTTTATTACCCTTGCTTAATTGAACTCGCTGCTATTGACCACTTGACCGTCTTCTATCCCACAAAGATAAAGCCAAGTGTTGGGGCTGATGCCCATTTGGATGCTGTGTACGGAACCATCACAGAATACGGTGGTAAGGGTAGTATGGATGGTACCAAAAATGCTGGCACAGGTGCCCACACTGCCTTGAGGTTGCGGTGGGTATATCGGGTTGGTGCTGCTATTGCCCCGGGCATAGCAAATAGTGTCGTTATCCCAACCATCGACCCAACCTTGATCGTCATTGCAATCAGGGGAAGTGGAAGCAGTCTTGATGTTGAGATATTTTTCGCCAATAAGAAGGGTACTAGAAGTCCCATCTTTAATATTGCTAAGCTTTACCATTTTTTTAGAGGTGTTTGAAGAGGGAACAATAGGGCCATCCAGCGCATTACCTGACGAATCGAAATTTCCCCAAGTGCCCCAAGTGCCTCCATTTCCAACATAATCCATCATCGCTCGGTCGCCATTAGGTGTGGATTGCGTGTACGGGAATTTTGTAGGGCCCCTTAGTGAAGGGCAACTCATTATGGACAGGGAAGTGCCTGCAGTAGTCGCACTGGAGGGAGTATCCCAGAGAGATTTTTGTTCCAAGAAGGGAAGAATTTGAAAAGCCCAACCCACGCCTGATCTTGATAATTCGCTGGTGCCCCACCATTCATTGTTCTATCTGAATTCCAAGCAAGTCCCCCAGAAGGAAAAACACTCAATTGGTCATGATGCATTTGAAAAGCAAGACCAAACTGCTTGAGATTGTTTTGGCACTTCATACGGCTTGCTGCTTCTCTTACCTTCTGAACCGCTGGTAAAAGCAAACCAATCAAAATGGCAATGATAGCAATCACCACCAAAAGTTCGATAAGGGTGAACCCTTTTCTATAGCCAATAAGTTTCATACCATACTCCTAAAAAAAAAGAAATTAAAAAGGAAGTTTGTACCCATCTGGGAATTTCGAAGTTTGTAGTTCGCTATCGGAAAGCTGGGAAACAGAACTCTGGCCTCTAAGAACATAGCGTTTGCCATCTTTGCCCATTTTCTCAAATGCAACGATGGGAACTTGATTTCCCGTAGCTTTAAGCATCCGTAAATTGACACCATAGACAATGACGAATTCCTGACCATCGTTAGGTGACTTAAGAAGTTCTTTAGGGAAGTTGCACATTTTCATAACTGTAAGAAGCTCATTTATATTTTGGGGAGGTTTTTCTGCTCTGATGTAGGCATTGCCTATTTTTTCAAGTGCAAGGTGCGTAGGATCTTCAATAAGCATAGTTGGTTTTTCTTCACCACACCCGATTAGGCAAGTGAAAAATAAAAAGAGTATAAAAAGCGTAAATTTCCACAAGGGAAATTTTATTAGCATCAAAATATTCATTATCTAAAACCTTTAAAGAAAGGACCTAACATTGGTAATTATCGTCATAAAAATTTATTTTAAAAGATAAATCAAGTGATTTCTTCATTGATTTTTAATAAGTTTTAGAAGAAGTAACGATGGGACATTAAAATAAACTTTATCTTCTTTATAAGTCTATACGGTTAATAGGTTTAAGGTTTTATTGTTTGATAGCGACTTTGAGCAGTTTTGTTAGCCAAATTTCTCACAAATCTCTCATTTTTAGCTGGGCCAAATCCACCGAAACAGTAAACTTCGGCACTTCTACTTTGTAGACACTTCAAACTTAAATTGATTCCCACCTTCGCTTTTAACTTCCGCACGAAGCATCGTAAGATCATTAAATCGTGAAGGAATGAAATCTTCGCGAGGTGGATTTGCTAGATTCGCACCTTTAGGCGGGTTAGCCATTACGCGAGAAGCGCGAATGACGACTTTCTTCTTTCCGGGTTTTGCGAGCATGTCGAAATGCCCATTAATTATAGATGCCCCATCGGGTGCAATTCCAACTTCTTCAGGCACAAGACTGATCTCACCATCGGTAAGTGGTACTCCATCGCAAATTACATCTCCACTAACCTTAAATAAGAGAGGTCCCTTGCTGCACCCTAAAAGCGAAGCCACACCAAGTACGAAACCGATCAAGAAAAATCGCATAGTGGAATAACTCTAGATTAAGTAGGAGTAGCCTCATCGCTGGAATCGCCAATTTTCCGATTGGCTCTATTAACCTTGGTTAATAGTCTTTATTAACCTCATCGCCATTACGACTTCCAAGCGCATTCCAAGTTAAAAGGTCAACCCCGTTTGAAACAAATCGCACCGACGCATCTGCAAGCACAGCGCTTACGCCACCCGTGTGATAACTTCGTGCGGATGCTACAGTTGAGGTGCCGGTATTTGTGCAGGGCGCAGCACGGTTGGTATTAAGGCAGTAGTTTTCTCGATCTGGTTGAGAAGTATTTGGCGGGTAGAGGGTAGAAAAGAAAGGCCCGCAATGCATAGCATTATGAATCCTGCCGCGTGTGTCATCGTTGCCAACATCTACCGTTAAAATTAACTCGCTGCCCATAATGGTGTTTGAAGTGCCATCGGAAATGCCAGAGAGCTTGTTTTTCGATAAAGGAAAAAACATACCGTTAAGTAATGCACTGCTAGGATTACCTGTTGCACCCCCTCCCGGGTTAAACGAAGTGTTAGCTGCACACATAACATAGTTACTATGAAACCCTTGCTGGTTAGTATTAGCAGCGTACCTTCCACCCCCCGTTACAGTCTTTGGGTTGACTGGGTCAGAGGGGCACATCATTCCAGATAGGACGGTAGCTATATAGGTAAAGCCATCGTAAGATAACCCGCCTGTACGATTAGTCATCTTAAGAACATAGGCGTTATAAATTGCTTCTTGCTCTAAGTATGGAAGAATAGGCATAAACCAAGATCTTCGATCGTAACTGTCGGGTGTATAACCATCGAAATAGTTATAAGCCCCAGGCGGAAACATTCCAAAAGTGCCGTGATAATTGTGCATCGCAAGGCCAAGCTGCTTCAGATTGTTGCTACACTTCATACGGCTTGCTGCTTCTCTTACCTTCTGAACCGCTGGTAAAAGCAAACCAATCAAAATGGCAATGATAGCAATCACCACCAAAAGTTCGATAAGGGTGAACCCTTTTTTTTGAATACTAGGTTTCATAAAAAAATCTCAAAAAGATAACCAAAGTAACAATATAATATTTTCTATTATTGCAATTAAAACTAAATAAAGGAACTTAAATTAACAGATTTATTCACGATTTCTTTATAATAACAGCAGATTATTCCAGGTTGATTCCCTGCTTTTACAAAATTCAAAAGCTATGAAACTTTAGTGCTCGTTTTGTAAAAACCCTTCTTGCGGGGCATGTTAGTCTTGGAGTTTTCAATAACTTGAAGGCGAATAAGCAATATTTATTTAAGGAAATCCGAGGCAGAACAATGCTGGTGAGATACGCTTACCAAGTTACCCACGACTCCGGCAAATCACCTTCACACGCTTTTGCCAATCAGGTAATCAAAAAATCTGATGGAATGCGCTTTTTGCCACCAGTACTTCGCCGAATAGGCACAAATCATTCGATAATAGGGGTATTGATTCTGAAGGTTGACACCTTATTTAGCCGCCTCATTTTTCAGCTACGAGCCTTGATCGTTAAAGCTAATTGACATGAATCAAATAATGAAGTCTAATTTTATTATGAAAATAATAATCCTACTTTCTACTATTGGCTTGGTCATAGCAAAATACTTGAACAGGTAACCCAAATCGATGAAACCATCAGAAAATCAAGATCGTAGGCACGACCTTGACGCATTGCGTGCATTTGCAATGTTTCTTGGCATTAGCTTACACGCATCACTCAGTTTATTTACAGTCCCTAGTTCTAGTAGTTCTAATATGGATATCGTGTGGCCCGTGCGCGATATTTCCCAAAATCAAATTTTTTTAATATTTATGGTATTCATTCATTCCTTTCGAATGCCAATGTTTTTCATCCTGAGTGGTTTTTTTACCATGATGCTTTATCGCAAACGAGGTATCAAAGCATAGCTTTGGCAAAGAACACTCCACATTCTTCTGCCTTGTTTAATTGGTTGTTTCACAATTGTTCCACTAGTTGATTACATTTCAGAAAAAGCTATGAAAGCAAATTCTATAGGTGTGAACCTAGATGAGAAATCTCTCGCAGGGGAAATCCAGCCTTCTACCCCCAACGCTAAAGTTCAGATCCAAGCACCCCAACCAACAATACCCACAGTTGAAAATGAATTTCATAGGGGCTATTACTCTTGGCTTAATTCAAACTCTTTCCAGTTAAATATTGGCAACAAGCAGATTCATTTAGTAAATACGCTTATATTTGAACACCTTTGGTTCCTGTGGTTTCTCTGTTGGATGGTTCTTTTCTTTTGGGTTGTATCCTTCCCCATCTCACTTTGCTTTGGGCGATTAAATGAAGATACCCTGTGTGTGGTCAAAAAAATCTCACTTTTTATTTTGATCTTTGCCCCTTTGTTGCCCCTTTGCTTAATGAATGCAAAATTGGGTCCAGACACTTCTTGCGGGATTATTCCCCCTCCGCATTTGTTATTTTATTACCTCATCTTTTTCAGTTTTGGCGTGATCTATTACGACCTCAATGATTCCGAACATAAACTCATACGCTATTGGTACATCTTATTTCCATTCGCTTTGTTTTTTCTATTTCCAATAGTAATAGTACTCATAAATAGTCCGCAATTTAATTTGCCACTTCAAACGCTTTTTGTTTGGAGTATGTCAGTTGGGATGATTGGAATTTTTCACGCCTTTATTAGAAAAGAAAATTCACTCATCCGTTATTTGTCTGATTCCTCTTATTGGCTTTATATTGCTCATCTACCTTTGGTGATTGAGTTGCAAGTGATGGTGAAAGATTGGCCACTCAATGCGTTCCTGAAATTTCTGCTAATCAATATTGCATCGATCATTTTGCTTTTGATCAGTTACCATTTGCTTGTTCGTTCTACCTGGATTGGATGGCTGCTAAATAGCCGAATGAAGCCTTGGTTTAGCAAGACTTCTACAACAGTCAAATAAAACAACTTGACTACGCCAACTTGAATGTTGAACCGCACTACTTCTTCTTGGGTGCAATTTTATTTTCGAGGTGTTTATTAAGGTCTGCGGGGTCTAGTTTATTAGGCGCACCTTTTTCTGGAATCTCGAGCCCTGCACTCCACAAAATCCCATTGACCACCAACTGCCGTAGGCCATCTTTGCCCCAGTTGGATTGCATATGGCCACCCGTATAAGAGAAAGCTCGATTCCCTTTGCTAGATTCAAAGGCCCAGCCAACCGTTTCAGGCTTCCCAACATTTCGCTTTGATGAAGCTGTCGTGCGCATCTTATCGGGTGGATTAATCAGCACCAAAGGTGTAACATTTGAAGCTGCAAAATTCATATGAAATAGCCAACCTTCATCGACTTCAAACGGAGTTACTCCCCGAGTAATAGGGTGCTTTGCAAATTGATCTACAGTAGAAACCCAATGCCCCCTGCAAGAAATACTTTTATCCCAAACCCCACCTGCCCATTCTAAAGCCAGACTTTTACGATCTGCAGGGTACTCGATGCAATTATGCAAATGAACCAGACCCACGCCTTTGGAAACAGCATTTTCAATCACCCTCAATTTGGAAGGTTCTAAGTAGGCTTGCTTGCCATCGCCTGTAAGAAAAAAGACAATGGCTTTGGCATCATCAAAAATCTTTTCATTTTTGGGCCAGCCATCTTTTACCAGAATTGGGTAAACCCCGTCGGTCTGCTTGATCATGTCTGCAAGCAGAACAATACCTGCGAAGTATTCATGTTCGCCAGTTGGCTTAGATTCTGGTTTGCCAGCGATGAGAACAATGCGTTTAACTTTTTCGGTGGAAGGGATTTTTTCGATTTCAGGAGCATCAAAAAACCCGATGCAAAAAGAAACACTAGAAAGAAAACAAATCAACGAAGTAAGTCGCATACAATAGTTCCCCTAAAAAATTAAGTAAGTAATGATCATTAATCGAAAGTAGGTATTAATCAAGGAGAAAAGAAATAAATCAGAAGTCAGGGATGACTTTAGAATCAGCAGGAAGCATAAGAAGGGCCCAAGTTCCCAGAGCAATATTTTTTGTGATTTTGCGAGAGCTGCCATCTGCAAAAAAAACATTGATGGCTTGATGCCCAGTTTGAGCTCGCCAACGATGGCAACAATCTTGATTATCTGGGAATGAATCGGAAGAACCTGCAAAGGGTCGAACCTGAAACATCATCGTGTTGGGTACGCCATTGGGGCCATCATAATCCCCTTTGGGAATTTCCATCACCTGTTCTGGTATCACAATTCTTCCACCTTCTGAAATACCAAAGTTATGGCGGTTGGCAGCATAAAAAGCGATTCTACTTCGTCCATCACATTGTGCATAAGCTTCTGCAACAAGCAAGGTGTTAGAAAGGCCATCGGTAATAGTCGAGAGCGAAACAGCAGGGGAAAAGTAGCCCATTTTATTTTTACTCCAAAGCCCAAAGGGGCTGGTACCATCTCCTATACTTGCGCCAAGTGTATTCCAGTTGGCTAAATAATTGGTAGCGCCCCAACCATCACTCGTGAGCGCATTAGAAGGAAGGGTCGGGTCGGAAGGGCAGCGAAGTAGCGGAATTATAGAACTGCGAATTTTTAAATTCCAAATCCCAACATTCGATAAACTCGAAATATCTTGTACCCCACATGGTGGATTCCACTGGTTCGTTCCTGGATCTAACACCATTATTTTTTGCATCACCCCGTTTACTAATACTTGCTTTTCAGAATAATGAGGTGGCACCCAACTCGACTTCCCACAAGGGTTCGATGCAGGTGTAGGAAAAGTGTTCCCATTATTATTCGCAATATCAGCAGCAATTTGCTTATAGAGATTCTCTTGTTCGATATAAGGAAGAAGGTGAACATTGTAGCTGCCATAAACATTCGAGTTTTTGACATTCGTGTTACCAGTGAAGGGGTCCAGTTCTGGAAAAACGCCGTGGTAACTAGGCAGCTTGCTATAGGTAGATTCGAAATTCATAAAAGCTAAAGTGATTTGTTTGCCATTGGCAAGGCATTGAGTAACTGCTGCTGCTTCGCGAACTTTTTGAACAGCAGGTAGCAAAAAACCAATTAAGATGGCAATAATAGCAATAACAACTAATAACTCAATAAGTGTGAAGGCCCTTGTTTTAAATTGTTTATGCCAATACAAGATGTTTAATCCTAGCCAAGGCGTACAGAGTAATGAAAACAAACTAAAAGGAGTATACGCTAATAAGTTGTTGTAAGAGAAAAGAATGTAATGAAATGGGAAATAAAAAAGCCACCCAAAGTTAAAACCTTGGGTGGCATCCTTGGTAAGGATCGGTTTACTTGATAATCTTCATTTGCAGGTTACGAAATCGTACTGGGTCGCTATGGCCAGCAAACCCAAAATGACCTTCCTTAAGGTCTTTCCCCGGGTGTGGGCTCTTTGCCATATACTCGGTGATCTTGGAAAGATCGGTATCCAAGATGATGTTGCCGTTTAATTCAACCTTGATGGTAGAACCCTTAACGGTAACTTCTTGGAAGTTCCAAGTTCCAGCAGGGCGAAGGTAACCCCGATGAGCAGGTGCCATTCCGTAAGCACTGCCGTGGTATTGGCGTGCATCAAGCTTAGCATAACGGGCATCTTCGCTATCAAGAACTTGAAGTTCGGTCATACCGATGTAAGCAGCGTCAGCCTTTCCGCCCGGGTAGCGAATGGCAAGGCCATTGTTACCGCCTGGAGGGACCATAAATTCAAGCCTAGAGACAAAGTCTGCATATTTCTTTTCGGTATAAAGAACGCCGCCTTTACCTTTTTTGCACTGGATAGAATCTTCAACAACTTCGTAGTTATCGTTAGCCCCGATCCATCCTTTAAGAGTTTTGCCATCGAAGATGCTTTCAAAACCTGAATTGCCCTTGCTAGCAAGGTATTTGGTAGCATCAGTAGGTGAAAGTTCTTTGATGAAGATATTCTTCCATCGGATTTCGCTGCCGTGTGTTTGTAGTTGAATCGCACCTTTAGCAAGAAGGGGGGTCTTGCGATCGAAATAATTTTCTAGAACAGCGTTATCAACAACAAGCTTATCATTAAGATAAACGGTGGTACGAGCCCCAACTTGAATGATGCGAAATTTGTTCCATTCGCCTAAAGGCTTGTCAGCAAGAACAAGAGGGTCTTTTCCAGAAGTGCCTGGGGAATTATTCCAGAGTCCGCCTGAACCTTTATCAGCGCCAATCTTGAATTTTTCCTTATCGGTGTAATCCCAGATTTGTACTTGTGGCGTGTATTTAAGGTAGATCCCGCTATCGCCCTTAGGCAACATTTTGTATTCGAGGTGAAGTTCGTAATCGTTAAATTCTTTTTCGGTGGTGAGGTAAAGCCCCTTACCATCGTTTACGATTTCATTGCCTTCAACTTTCCAATGGGCAAGGATATCTTTCATATCTGTTTCTTTTTTCTTGGCTTGTTCAGCAGGGGGAAGTGCTTTGAACTTGCGGGGATCTGATGTGCCAAAGCCCCACCAATTGCTAAAATCTTTGCCATTAAAGAGATTCACAAACCCAGCAGGAGGGGTCGATGCATCCGAGGAACTTACTTTCTTAGGTTCAACTTTAGGAGTGTCTTTGGGAACTTCCTTTTTTGGTTCAACTTTAGGAGTGTCCTTGGGAACTTCCTTTTTTGGTTCAACTTTAGGAGTGTCCTTAGGGACTTCCTTTTTTGGTTCCTGAGTTGTTACGGCATCGGCGCAAACAGGTTCGGCTTTCCGTTTAGAAAATAATTTACTTAGAACGCCACGGTCTCGCTCTGAAGCAATGGAAGAATTATCAACGATAAAAAATCCAAGTGGAACTGCTGCAAAGAAAGCAGCGGATAAATACTTACGCATAGTTATGACCTCAAAAGTAAAACAGAAGGTGGGATAAATCCACATACAGAGAATTAAAGTTAAATGAGGTACAATGACAAAGCCAGTAAAAATTGTTAATCTGTGAGGAATTTAAGGGTTTGTCATTGGCATAATCGCAACGCTACATTTTTGCCCAGTCCCAAACAATGAAATCGTGCCTGAATAGGCGTATTTTATCCTGCAACCATTAGCCAGCTTTTTACTAATCCAAGGCTTATAAACCCTTCTGACTTTTACCCGTACAGGCATTTTATTCGGGTTTGAAGGTTGCCTTTTCCCTTCTTTTACGGTTCAATTCCTATCAATAAGTGATAATTTATTGGAAGAAATTGGCCCGATTCCTAATCTAGTCTTGTAAAGTTTCTAATCTAAACTTGTAAAGTTACGATAAGTATTTTCAGGAGATTTGGTATGTTAAAGCAGCGTTTGATGACCCCAGGGCCAACCCCCGTTCCCGAAGAAACCCTCTTAGAACTCGCACGCCCTGTTACTTTCCATCGCTCTAGTCAATTTCGTGCCATCCTCTCCGAAGTTCTCGAAGATCTAAAGTATGTCTATTGCACCAAAAATCTGGTGCTACCCCTGACCTGCTCGGGCACGGGTGGTATGGAAGCTGCAATCTGCAATACCGTGGGCCCCGGTGCGAAAGCTATTTGTCTGATTTCTGGTAGATGGGGCGAACGCTGGCGCAATATTTGTAAAGCCTATGGCGTAACCGCTATTGAAGTGACTTGCCCCTATGGCAAATCGATCACCCCCGCGCAGCTAGAAAAAGCCCTTGCCGATCATCCTGATGCTCAGATTGTTTGCGCCACCCTTTGTGAAACCGCAACGGGTGCCCGTAATGATATCCAAGCCTTTGGCGCTATCCTTAAAAATAAACCTCAGATTCTTATCGTCGATGCCATCAGCGGGCTTGGCGTTATGGAATGTAGGACCGATGATTGGGGCGTTGATATGTGCGTCACAGGTTCGCAAAAAGCTTTAATGCTTCCAGCGGGCCTCGCATTTATTTCTGTTTCCGATAAAGCTTGGAAAATGATTGATGCCAACACCCAGCAAAAATCTTTCTACTTCGATTTAAAAAAGTATCGTGAAAACCTCAAGAGCAACGATACGCCATTTACTCCTGCCAACACATTAGTGAAAGCCTTGCGCCATAGCTTGAAAATGCTACGCGCTGAAGGCATTGAAAATACTTGGGCCCGACATACTCGAATGGCTAAGGCTTGTAGAGCCGGCCTTGATGCTATCAACTTAAAACTGATGGCGGAAGTTCCGGTCGATGGCCTTACCGTTGCTTATGTCCCCGAAGGAATCGATGGTGCAGAAATCCTTGCCAGACTCGAAAAAGGTTATGGCGTGAAGGTGGCTGGTGGACAAGATACTTTAAAGGGTAAAATTATCCGCGTTGCCCATATGGGCTATATGGATATGTTCGATGTCCTTACTGCTGTTAGCGCTATCGAAATGGTTCTCTTAGAACTTGGACATAAGTTTCAATCCGGCGCTGGCGTTGCTGCTGTTCAAATATCTCTTGCTTCTTCTCTTAAGCCCAAAGCTTAGTTCCTTCTGGAGTTTTTTTCTATGCCTAGGGTTTTAATCAGCGATAAAATGGAATTACCCGGTCTCGAAATCTTGCGCAATGCAGGCATCGAACTGGATGAACGACCCGGCCTCAAAGGCGAAGATCTTAAAGCCGCTCTTCAACTCGCTGATGGCGTCGTCGTTCGAAGTGGTACTCGCATAACAGCCGACCTTATCGAAAACCCAGGTAAGCTTAAAGTCGTGGTTCGTGGTGGCGTTGGTGTTGATAATATTGATGTTGCGGCTGCTACCCGTAAGGGTATTGTTGTAATGAACACCCCTGATGCTAATACTTTTAGCACCGCAGAACATACCATCAGCCTTTTAATGTCGCTTGCAAGGCATGTTCCCGCAGCGGATGCCAGTATGAGGGCAGGGAAGTGGGAAAAGAGTAAGTTTTTAGGGTGTCAATTATCGGGAAAAACTCTGGGCGTGCTGGGCCTTGGCCGTATCGGCCGGGAAGTCGCTCGTAGGGCAGCTAACGGCCTCGATATGAAAGTGGTTGGCTTCGATCCTGTTCTTGCGCCATCCGCTGCCACTCAGCTTGGCATAGAAACCTACGCTTCCATCGATGAAATTCTTCCTATTTGCGATTTCATCACCGTGCATACTCCGCTTACCGAACAAACGAAAGATATGATTGGCGCACGCCAAATTGCTTTACTTCCCAAAGGCGCACGGGTAATTAACTGTGCTCGAGGTGGGATCATCAACGAACAAGCCGTGGTCGATGCTCTAAAATCTGGCCATCTTGCAGGCGCTGCTTTTGATGTCTTTGTTGAAGAGCCCATCACACCAGATCATCCGTTTTTAAAGATGCCTAATGTTGTTATTACGCCTCACCTTGGCGCTGCTACTGCCGAAGCTCAGTTGCTCGTTGCGAAGGAATCTGCCCAATTGTTAGTCGATTTCTTGTGCAAGGGAATAGTCCGATTTGCAGTGAATATGGGCGCAATGGATCGGGCCGAAATGGAAGAAATGCGACCCTTCGTCGATCTGGCTTACCGCCTTGGCCTTATGGCTGCACAAGTGAATAAAGGCTCGATTAGCAGGGCCGAAATTCATTATCGTGGCGATATCGCTAAACGCTCGACCCGACTCGTCTCTAGCGCCTTTGCCGCGGGTCTTCTCGAACGAGGGATGGAACAACAGGTTAATATCGTCAATGCTCGTATGCTTGCCAGCGAGCGGGGCATCGATATCGTGGAACAAGCCACCATTGAAAAAGGCGATTTTAGTTCTCTTATTAAAGTCTCTATCCAAAGTGGCAAAGATAATATCACGATTGCTGGTACACTTTTTGGCAACCAATACCTGCGCTTGGTTCAGTTCGGGTCGCACCGGCTTGATGCCCATATGGATGGCGTCCTTTTAATCTTCACCCACAAAGATGTTCCTGGCTTGATAGGCCACATCGGCACCATTTGTGGCAAGCATTCCGTCAACATCGCTCAGATGAATGTAGGCAGGCAAAACCAAGGCGGCGAAGCTATCGCTGTGCTTAACCTTGATGCTCGACCCCCAGAAGCTGTTCTTAAAGAAGTTGCTAGCCATCCTCAAATTCACGCAGTCACCGTCGTTGACCTTCCACTTGCTGGTCAAATGCCTTCTTGGTTTGCCTAAAGACTGGCGACCCAAGATAGCATTAGCCAATTGAAATGTAACCATTGGCCCTAGTCTTAATCGCCCTTTGCGCCTTCAAAACATAGACAAAAAAGATAAGACCTATTATCGGTAAGTTGCTTCAATAAAGCTAAATGCAGCTAGGGTAAGATTTTTAATTACTCACCTTAATGAAACAGGTCTAAAAACTTTAGTGATGTTTTATACAAGAATCTCTTTTATCACCTGCCCATGCACATCGGTTAGGCGGAAGTCGCGGCCTTGATAGCGATAAGTTAATTTTTCATGATCATAGCCTAGGCAATGCAGAATCGTTGCATTAAGATCGTGAATGTGTATCGGTTTTTGAGTGATGTTATAACCAAAATCATCCGTTTCACCATAAACAATACCGGGCTTGATACCGCCGCCCGCCAACCAAACCGAGAAACATCGCCCATGATGATCTCTGCCATATTCTGTTTGTAATCCACCCTGCCCATAAACGGTACGGCCGAATTCGCCTGCCCAGACAACCAAAGTTTCATCCAACATGCCACGCTGTTTAAGATCCCAGATTAATGCGGCTTGTGCTTGATCCACATCCAAAGCTTGTTTGGGAATGTTCGTGGGCAATCCACCATGAAGATCCCATCCCCGATGATAAAGTTGAACGCAACGCACGCCAGATTCAAGTAAACGACGGGCCAGCAAACAGTTCGATGCAAACGATCCAGCTCGCTTAGAATCTTCACCGTAAAGCTGAAAAGTTTTGTTTGATTCGGTTGATAAATCGGTAAGCTTGGGCACCGATGTTTGCATCCGAAATGCCATCTCATATTGGGCAATACGCGTGGCGATTTCTGGATCCCCGGTTTCTTTAAACTGCGTGGCGTTAAGCTTGGCTATGCCATCGAGCATAGTTCTGCGCAAGTTGCGATCTATGCCCGGGGGGTCTGAAAGATACAATACAGGGTCGCCACTACTACGCAGCTTCACCCCTTGATGATTGGAAGGCAGAAAACCACTTCCCCATAATCGTTCTAGCAGGCCTTGATTCGCATCTTTGCCGGAACCATGCGAGATTAAAACAATGAATGCGGGCAGATCTTCTGCTTCGCTTCCCAAGCCATAGCTTAGCCACGCCCCCAACGATGGCCTTCCTGGTTGTTGCGATCCCGTCTGGATGAAAGTGATGGCTGGGTCGTGGTTGATCGCTTCTGTATGCATAGATCGAATCAAGCAGATTTCATCGATTACTTTTGCGGTGTGTGGTAATAGGCTGCTGATCCAAGTTCCTGATTTTCCAGCTTGATTGAATTCAAATTTAGGCGCAATGACCGGGAAGCTTTTCTGCCCTGATGTCATACCAGTTAGCCGCTGGCCTTGACGGATGGAATCTGGAAGTTCGGTCCCGTGAAATTTTTTAAGCTTTGGTTTGTAGTCTAAGAGTTCCAAGTGTGAAGGTCCACCGGATTGAAAAAGGTATATAACCCGCTTTGCCTTGGGTGCAAAATGCGTGAGGTGATTCAAGGCGTTTGCTTGGGCTTTGGCATCCTTGGCAAGCAACCCCGCGATTGCTGCGGTTCCCAAAGCAGATGCTGAATGATTCAAAAAAGCCCTACGGCGCATCTGTTGGTTGAAAGCAATTAATGGGTTCATTGGTTCGTTTCCTGTTCGCAGTTCTTAAACTTATATGCAGAATAATCGTTAGAGCATTTACGGTTTCGATATCGTCTCATCTAGATTTAATATCAAGCAAGTAATGGTGGTCCAAGCCGCTAGGATTGACACATTCAATTTTTCATTTCGCTTTGAATACCCTATTGATGTTAAATTGTTGGCAGCAACCAGATCCGATGTAAAGCGCTTCTCTGCTGTTTGTAATATTTTTAAAAGCACTTCCACTTCCTCGGCTTTTGGTGATCTGCAAAGTGCCATCTGAAAAGCCAATTCGAATCGTGCTTGATTGTCGTTTGTTTTTAGCAAGATTTGTTCAGCAAACTTTCGGCCAGCTTCTACATAGGTAGGATCGTTTAAAAGCACCAGGGCTTGCAATGGGGTGTTGGTGCGCGCCCTGCGAATGACACAGGTTTCTCGGTCGGGGGCATCAAATGCAGCCATTCCCGGGGGTGGGCAGGTTCTTTTCCAGAAGGTGTACATACTGCGCCGATACAAGCCCTCTCCTAAATCTGCCTTGTATTTTTCCCGTCGCTCTACCGAGACATCTTCCCACAAGCCATCTGGTTGATAGGGTTTGACACTTGGGCCGCCAAGTTGATCTACCAGCAGTCCGCTAATTGCTAGGGCATTATCGCGAACCGTTTCTGCAGGCAATCGACTTCGAGTGCCATGGCTAAGGTGCCGATTTCGTGGGTCTTTCTCCGATGCGATTGCATTCGTGTTTGAAGATTGCCGGTATGTTGCAGAAAGTACGATTTGTTTTAAGATATCTCGCATGTTCCAGTTTTTCTTGATAAGTTCCAATGCCAGCCAGTCCAGCAATTCTGGATGACTTGGTAGCGCCCCCTGAATACCAAAGTCTTCAGCCGTTTCCACCAATCCAGTTCCAAAAATCATCTCCCACCACCGGTTGATTGCAACGCGGGAAGTAAGTGGGTGATTAGGATTTGTAAGCCATTGTGCAAGTTCAAGTCTGGTTGAAACGGTGGTGGGCAATGCAGCAAAAATTCCTGGAACACCAGGTGTAACCACTTCTCCAAGTTGATCGTATTGCCCTCGTTTTAAAAT
>Ga0335396_10000861_pt1 | contig 40997 bp, 36 predicted proteins | sample FRY02_FD_205743 | JGI IMG/M metagenome (GOLD analysis project Ga0335396, IMG submission 205743) | Freshwater microbial communities from Lake Fryxell liftoff mats and glacier meltwater in Antarctica - FRY-02 (spades assembly) (version 2) | ecosystem: Environmental > Aquatic > Freshwater > Ice >... | reverse complement strand
TAATCAACAAACCAATCTATCCAGCTTCCAGTTGATTGTAATAAATCACTCTTTGTTAATTTCAGTGCAAAAATGCACCATATCTCTTAGGGATGTGCGTGTAGAAGTGCACCACCCTATGAGTTGATAAACTCTCGCAATTTGCGAGGCTCACCTAGGATGATCTGTATGGAAACCATTGCCAAGATAAGGCGCCTGTATTACAAAGAAACACTTTCAATTCGTGCCATTGCCTTAAAGCTAAACTTAAATCGCAGAACCGTTAAAAAACACATTGAACAAACCGTGGTCCCGTCTTACCATAAACCAGCCAAGCGCTATCCTCAGTTGGGGGCTTATTTAGCGAGTCTTGATTTACGCCTCACTGAAGCGCAAACACAGCCTAAAATAAAACGCATGACAGCCTGCCGTCATTATGAATGGCTCAAGTCCTGCGGCTACCAAGGTAGCTACAGTTCTGTTTCGGCCTATGTTAGGCAATTCAATGCACAAAGCCCAGCCAACCCAGTCGTATTCATTCCTCAGCATTTCACCATAGGCGATGCCTATCAATTTGACTGGAGTACAGAGTCCATCAAGATTGCTGGGGTGGTGCAAAAAACACAGGTAGCTCACTTTCGCTTATGCCACAGTCGCGCTTTCTTTGTCCGCGCCTACCCCAACCAGAAGATGGAAATGCTGATTGATGCGCACAACCATGCATTCACCTACTTTGGTGGCGTCTCAAAACGGGGTATATACGACAATATGAAGACCGCTGTTAAAAGTATTGGTGTTGGTAAGGAGCGTGAATTTAATGCACAGTTCTTAGGGCTTATGAATCACTATATGATTGAACCTGTAGCCTGCACACCAGCCTCTGGCTGGGAGAAAGGCCAAGTGGAGCGTCAAGTACGCACGCTGCGTAAACAAGTATTTGAACCAATGCTCTCTTTTGAAACCTGGCAGGACTTCAATGCGTTCTTACTGCAGCAATGTCAAGATCGTATACTCACAGCACCCCACCCTGATGATAAGACCAGCACAGTCGCAACACGCTTTGCTGAAGAGCAGCGCATCCTCACACCATGCAACCTCTATCAAGGTTGCCGTGTCGAATGGGTGCGTGTTAACTCACTGGCGTTGGTGGGCTTTGATGCACACAAATACAGTGTGCCTTGCCAGTATGCGTTACGCAATGTTGAACTGCATATCAGTGCCAGTGAAATAAAGGTCATTGCCGAAGGGCAAGAGGTAGCAAGGCACCCACGCAGTTTTGATAAGCAGCAGACGACTTACAATCCTTGGCATTACCTATCAGCACTACAGCGTAAACCTGGTGCGTTACGCAATGGCGAGCCATTCTTGCACTGGCCGTTACCTCAGCCGATTAAAACCCTTCAGCAACATTTACTCAAACAACCCAAGGGCGATCGCGCCATGGTCAAGCTATTAAGCTTGATTGCTGAGTATGGTGAAGAAATAGGCGTGACCGCCGCGGCTATTGCGTTGAAGGAAGACATGCCAACCGTAGAGGCGGTTCTCAATATCATTCATCGCCTCAAAGAGCCTGTGATTCCCACCATCATTAGCTATGACGTGCCGTTGCGTATGCCACCACAAGCACAGTTAGCACGTTATGACACTTTACTTAGCTCAGGAGCTCAATATGCAACGGCATGAATGTATTGCATTGCTAGAGCAACTCAAGCTAGGGGCTATGCGCGACGCTTGGGATGAAGTAGTGACCGATGGCATTGCACGTAAGCGCTCGACTTCAGACATTATTGGCCGATTATTACAAACTGAACTCACTGAGCGTCAGTGTCGCAGCGTGCAATATCGTATTGCACAAGCGAAGTTTCCGCAGCATAAGTCACTGGCGATGTTTAAGTTTGAGCAGTCTCCTGTGCATCAACCCAGCATTGATTTACTCCTTGATGGCGACTATATCAAACATAAGCGCAACATTATCTTTGTGGGTGGGCCTGGTACAGGTAAAACGCATTTGGCAAGTGCGTTAGGGATTGATGCAGCGACTAAAGGCGCAAGAGTGCGATTTTATAATGTACTGGATTTAGTCAATCAACTAGAACTCGATAAAGATCAGCAGAAACATAAGTTGGCGCAGCAACTGAGTAAATATGACATGGTGATATTAGATGAACTAGGTTATTTACCTTTTAGCCAGAAAGGTGGCGCCTTGTTATTTCATCTTATTAGCCAATTGCATGAGCAGACTAGCATCGTCATCACGACGAATTTAGCATTCTCTGAATGGGGTAAGCTATTTGCAGATGAAAAGATGACGTCGGCTTTACTTGATAGGCTGGTGCATCACTGCGATATTGTTGAAACAGGTAATGACTCTTATCGCTTTAAAAATAGGTCTTAAACTGGTGCACTTTTGCACTGACATCGTGGTGCACTTTTAAACTAGCATTGACAGACTAACATTGCAAACGAAGTTGCTGGCCAGATCTTGCCTGCAAAATTTGCACCTATACCAATACTTAGGATTCTTTGTTGTGCAAAGGTTTGTAAAGCCTCATCAGCCAAGCGCGTTTCTTTATCAGATAGCCAGATCTTGCTTGATGGAATAGGTAAATTAACTAAACCATTTAGCGCTGCATAGTGCTTTTCTGCACTATGCATCTTAGTAGTTCTATGGTTACTCAATTTAAATACTTTTATTTTTGCTCTTACAAAGTGAAGTAAACCATCTGTTCTTAAATCAACCGCAATATCATATTTTTTTTCTCGCAACGTATTAAGTAATGTGAATAAGGCCTTCCAACCACCCTCCTTTTCTTTATAAATTAATTGGTCTAAGTATGGACAATATTTAAAAATGATTGCAGAGCGTTGATCACAAACAATGTCAATAATAGCGTTTGGAAACTGTTGATGTAATGCCTCTAGGGTAGGCGTTGTTAAAATAACATCGCCAATGTTTGAGAGCGTAATAAAAAGAATATGGGTGACTTTTAAAGGATTTATAACATTCTGAACAGGGCTATTTACCCTTTTAAATATCCGCATATCGTATTCGACTTAGTCTAAATTTTAATTATAAATTCCAGATGTTTAACTTTTATGTCACCTATTTATATTATGCTTAATCTACTTAACTGATGAGCAGAAGAGTTGAAGTGATCAAAGTGGCGCTATTAATTGTAATTAAACGATGGTTTTCATATTGCAAAAAACTTGCAACGATATTGATCGCTGAAAGGTTAGCGCAAAAGATTCAACATAAGAGACTAATAACACAAGATCTTAATCCAACTTTAGCCATAGAGTCAGTAATTGTATTCGGGGCAATTTTAAATGCATTTGGTGAATCAATTATTAATGCTATTCAACATCCCAGACTTTAGTAGTCATTTCTTAGTTTATAATTCGACGCTTAGGTATGAAATATTCTCACTGCACACCAGCGTTACTTTAAGTAACGGTTGGCTGGTTATTTAGTAGCCAATCCTCCTCATTGAGTAAAATAGTTTTAGGATCCGATGCCTCAGCAGTAATTAACCTCCGTTTACACAAAAATTTAGTACAACCCCTACTTTAAAATTGGCAACCTTAAGCTTAAGCAAATGCCAGTTTGCAATGGTGACTTTAAGCCATCAATACAACCCTTGTAATGGTCTAATAAAATGCGACGCCAGTTAAAAGTTTATCCTCACGGCAATGCCGTTAAGGAAAATAGGCAACAAGTCAACGGTATCAACCCCCAAGCCTGTGCTGTTTCTCCTGAACAACAGCGCATCCAAGCACTTGAAGCACAAACTAAACCACTCAAGCACAATAACGATTCATTTAAAAAAACTTCTTAGCATTCAACACTCCTTAACTTTTAGTTTAAGTATAAGTGTTGCATTGTCCGGTTAAATACTCATCTGCGCGCGCTAAAGAAGACAAGCATCTACTGGGTATCATTAAACAGTGTTGGCTAGTGAGCGCTGGTTACGATGGTGATCGCAACATACACTTGGATTAACAACGAGCAAAGATCACTTGTGGGCGCAACCGTGTACTTCGCTTGGCGCAGCTGAATACAGCAGCACATAATCAACTAAACCATCAGTTTGCAGTGAATCACCCTAATCAACGGTGGGTCAGTGATATTGCCTTTATTCATGCCAACGAAGGCTTTTTTTCTGACCAGTGGTGGAGTTATGTGGACGTCATATTGTTGGCTGGTCAATGAGTCACCGCATGACAGATGATTTGATTATAGATGCTTTAACGATGACCTATTAGCGACATAGGCCAAGGATAATTATTAAACTGCAATCTGATCAAGGGTCTCAATATGCTCGCGTTAATTTCAACAGGCTACTTAAGCAGTTCTACATAGCGCCTAGCATGAGTCGGCGTGGGAATTGCTGGGATAATGCAGTTACTGAAAGTTTTTTTAGTGATCTTAAAAAAATAAAAAATCAAACGTACAAAGTATAAAAACAGGGAGGACGCCAAAGAAGCAATATTTAATGACATCGAAATGTTTCACAATCTAAAACATCAACTGACTCACCATGGCAGAAAACCGCTTAATGAAACTGCCAAACTTTACTTTAACTATCTGAAAAGTGTTCAGAAAAGTCAGTGCGTACCATATCAAAGCTAGTCTGAAGTGGTGGTGTTCAATTTGTTCAATAGCAATCAGATTGACAGAGGAAAGATTGCTTAAAGTTAAGTCAATGGATTTAAAAATTTAATTTTTACAAAAGCCAAATACTGCCATCTGCATCTTAATAAAATAAATGGGCTATATCTTAAAAAGCTACGTAGTATTTCTTAAATTTTTGCCAAGCTCATTTTTTATTGTCCATACTTTTAAATTCTAATATTGTTAATACTAAACCAACGAGCAAAAGTCCAAAAACAAAAATTGCTATAAGCAAAAATCCATTATCGTTCATTTTTTATCCCCCATTAAAGCGCAAAGCTTAAAGTAAATACCAAAAGTAAAAATGGATGGAATCCAAATTGCCGTAAAGATTGCTTGTTCAGCATTCCGTTCTACAAACCATAAGTAGGCGGAAATAACAAAAGATATCATCACTGCCAAGATAATAAAAAAATCTGATCGTTTAAACATTTATATACTCTCCAAAATAAGTTATTTCATGTAATCTAAAAAACCGTAGCCAATCGCATTTAGTAAACAGCCGCTAATCGCAATCGATCCAACAATTCTAATCCCTGAGGACAGGCCATACGCAACACTATCAAAACTAAAAACACCAGCTAAACCAAGTATCAGGCCTATAAAACCAATTGCAGTTAGTGCATTTCCGATCAGAATCACGATGCTGATAATTTTATGTTTGTAGTTTGTCATTCATATTCCATTTGAAATTAAATCATATTAAAAAGCATACTATCTCATTTTAGGGTGACTCACAATAAAAAGTATGTCCCTAAATCAGTCTTTGATTAATTCATATCCTTTACAAAAGATTCAATTTCAGTTGTTTAGTTTGCTGCAAATAAATTAATACTAAAAAATATAAACATACTAAGTCTGTAATATTATTTTGGTCAATTCTGAGTTTCTATTTAGCAGCCTTTGCTTTAAGCGATGGGCTGGGCAATATGGTTTTATGTCGCCTATGTTGACGAAAAATAAACCTTTCAACGTTAAACATAAGAAGTTGGATGTTAGTATAAATACCTGACTAGTTTTCCCAATCATCAATTATTTTGCTAAATAACATAATCGTTTATCCGCAAATTTTGATTTTCGCATCTGCTCACTTTAATTAACGACAACACCATTTGTCGTTATTTTTATACTTAAGATATATCGAACTATTTCGTTTGGGTAAAAAGCGAAACAAAAACACGCCACCCCTACGCAAAACAATTTAGACTAATATTATGTCTATAATTAAAATAGGTGGAATGATGATTTTTGTTTGCAAAAAAGCGCATTGAATGTCAATAAGTACCATTAAGACAGGTGATGGAGTATTAGAAAATACCATAAACTAACTATAAAAGGGTTTACTTAAGCCTGAATACGTTCTTTAGGTAGCTATCCTTGCGGCTTTGGTATTTTCCGATTTTTGTAGCCGTTTTGTCTAATTTGCAAATTTTAAAATGTCTTTGGTTTTATCTGATTGAGATAACGGTGATAACGCTTTCAATTATAAAAAATACCCGCTAATCATTACGATGTAGTTTCCTCGAGACTTAAGATATTCTTCACCATTTGAAGAAAACAAAACCTATTATCGGCTAATCTTAGAATAAAGTTTTTAGTAAAATCACAAAATTTGGAGTCAAAAATGGCAGCTACTGAGCAAAGATTACCCTCTGACGATCCGAATCGCTTTTTGATTCACAATGAAGTGCATGCTAGGCCAAGCGCCACTATTAGCCTGCCTGCAATGGTGATTTATTTAGCGGTTTTAAACGATAAGATCAGTCGTAACGATGAATATATGCATTTATGTTTGCTACCAGGTCAGCAGAGCTTGTCCGTTGAAGTGATAAAGAGTAATTTTTTGCGGCTACAGTTTCCTGATTACAGCTTGAAGTGGGAGCGCCATACAGAATTTACCAGTTATACAATCTTGCAGTCCTTGGATGATGATATTCAATCATCTAATGATCCTGACATTTTATTTAACCTAAAGTTACCAGAAAACTGGTTGCGAACAGTTCCTGGAACTACAATTGCAGCAATAAAGATGACCATGTTACATGGCGATATCAGTAAGCCCAATGAGTCCCTTGATTACGCTAAAAAATGGCTTGGCAACCAATCGATTGTCGCATCGTTAGTTGGTAACACCAGTCATTCCTTGGCTGTGACTGACTTTAGGTTGGACGATAATGGCTTTGAGAATATGGTAGTCATTACCCCGCAAGAAACTACAGGCGTGCGCGCAGGACGTGTTTCTCAAAGATTAATTGAGCTTGAAACATATCGGTTAATGGCGCTAAGAGGCTTCCCAATTGCCAAGCAACTTGCCACATTTTTGGCGCAGTCGGACAAAAGTCTTGCTAAAATAACTTCACAATTAGAAAACAAGTCATCATCAGATCAACAATTGCTAGATCAACTAATTTCACTTGCATCTGAGATAGAATGCGCAATCACAGAAAACACGTTCTGCTTCTCAGCCACGCGCGCCTACGATGAATTGGTGTCACAACGCATCGCAGAGCTTCGCGAGCGATCGATTCACGGCACGCAAACCATTGGTGACTTCATGCAACGGCGGCTTTCACCCGCTATTGCCACTGTCGCATATACGGCCGAACGATTAGCTTCTCTTTCAGAGCGTATATCGCGTGTGAGTGCATTACTTCACACGCGTGTGGATATTGCGACCGAATTACAAAATCAGCAATTGCTAGAAAAGCTTACTCGCGGACAGGAGCTTCAACTTAGGTTACAAGCTACGGTAGAAGGTTTATCCATTGCCGCTATTTCTTATTATGTTGTTAGCTTAGTCTATTATCTAGCAAAAGCGCTTAAAGCCTACGGGCTACCTATTCATATTGAAATTTTTACAGGCACACTTATACCTATCGTCTTGTTAGTGGTTTGGTATACAACGAGTGCAGTTAACAAAAAAATACGCTTCAACGACTAACTCCTGCAGCAAAAAAATAACGATTACAAGTAGCACTTCCGCTATTAGGAGATTTACAAAAGCGAGGATAAACCAATCATCAATTTATTCGTTAAATTTACTATTTGGCTGGTATTAAGGCATTGGTTAAAAAGTAGTTGGCGTTAGGAAGTAGTTGGTGCTTAAAAGACACACAGCTAATTTTTTAAGTGGCATGCTGACTAAATGATTTTAACAGTTTTTGTAATTGTTAACTTGACATTCCCCTGCACGTTTTTGTGCAGTAAGCAGTTGTTCTTTAGTTAATTTTTTTGCAATTAAATCTCTTGCCTTAACAGCATTAGCGTTCCCATTTGCAGCATCAATATGAAACCACATATAGGCTGAAATAAAATCTTGCTTAACACCCTCACCGTTTACATACATTAATGCAATTTGAGATAGCGCTGCAGCATCCCCTTGTTCAGCCGCTAACTTATACCAAGCTAGTGATTGCGTAATATCTTGAATCACCCCTATTCCATTTGCATACATAAAGCCAATATTTAATGACGCAATAGTGTCACCTTGCTCAGCTGCCAGCTTGTACCACCTAAAAGCTTGTGCATTATCTTGCGCTACACCTTGACCATTTTTATACATAAAGCCAATATTAAATTGCGCATCAATATTGCCTTGTTCAGCCGCTAACTTAATCCACTTTACCGCTTGTGCATAATCTTGCTCAACACCTCGTCCATATTGATACATAAGTCCAATTTTATATTGCGCTTCCGGCAATCCATTATTAGCCAAAGAAGTCAATATTTTTGTTGCATCTGCATAATGACCTTCATCATATGCCTTTATTCCGTCTTCATATGTTTCAGCCGCACATCCAGTAAAGCAAATCAACACTGTCAAAAATACACTCAGCAATCTCATCATCTTGTATGTCCAATCTATTCAATTTAGAAGTTTTTATTTGCTTGATCACGTCATTTCAAACACACTCAATCAAATCTATAACATAAAGAAAAAGGAAAGAGCCAAACATTTGTGCTGAGCGCTTTAAACGATATGCTTTTGGCATTGTTAGGATTCAATGAAAAAGCAGTAAACCAAACCTAACATAATCATCATATTAACAATCACACTCAAAGCGTGTAAAACTTTAAAAGCTTTTACGTTATTGGTATCACTTGCCTTATTTATAGCTGGAGTCAAAACCCAAAGTGAGATAGCGAATAATATGGCGCTTATAAAGCAAATCACTTCTATCTGAAAAGACTCTGCGAATACACCAGCTAGGATGCAGAACAATCCAAGAACAAGATAATACTTTGGGAAAAAATTTCTCACATAAGCACTAGCCCATTCTTGCGGTAACACTTTAAAAATTGTAGGCGCAACACACACACTAAAAAATAACATTACACCTAAAATACCAGCAATTAAATACAAGCTTAACATTTTTGACTTTCGAGGCTGTCTATTAAAAATTTAAGATTATTTTTGTTTCAATCGTTTGGAATAAAGCTGAAACTATTAAACAATTTGTTGCAATTTAAAACAAAAATAATAAACTTTTTATCAGGCAATAAACCCAATTGAAAGTTGCAATTAAATGATTTAGACCCTCAAATGTCAGCATTGCGCTGCTACCATCGCAACGATGGCACAGACTATTTCTTTGGCTGAATTTATTTAAAAGATGTTGCATTGCTCTCAGAATTGATCCACATAGCAATATAAATTGCACTAGAAACTGATCCGCGTAGCGACAATATTCTGCGCATAACCTGAGCAGGAGAGTAAAGGCAATCGACATGCTAATAAGGCGTTGGCTGCCATTTTAAGTAAACTTACAACGTTAGTTATTGTTTAAGGCACCGCTCAAAAGATTCAACAAAAGAGATGTAGACTAGAGAGTTTAATCCACCTTTAATCATAGAAAATGCAATTAAGGGTGGGGCAATATTAAATGCAATTTGTGGATCAAATTTAGAGTGCGTTTAGCAAAATAGTGGCTTACATAAAATTTTAAACACTTTCGGCTATGGTAGCTTAAGCTTACTTTTAGCCGTGATTAATAATGAAGGATTACAATTTATACGATTAGGCAAAACTATCAAGGTATTGATTTATACAGTTGCCCCATCTTTTATTTTTAAGTTTGACCAGTTTATCTTACGTAGATACTGACGATGTTCACAACTATATTGCACCGCAATTACGTTAAGCGAAGCCTGACAAATAGAAACTCATCATTGATTAAAATTATGATCCTAAAATGGAATTCTATAGACTATTCCGGCCCAAACTAATTAGCTTACTAAATAATTGTACATTAATTATTAGTGTGATATATTAATTTTGGTGAATCGAATTTCATCGCTTTAAATATAAATTTTCGAGAGTTATCAAACTACATTTGAGGGGATAATAATGAAATACACAATGAATCAAAGCAAGGCAAATCGGGGAATAAGTTCTGTGATAGGACTTTTTTTAATTATGTTAACTTTTGCATTACCATCTACTGCAGCGGAAGAAGAAAGTTTGTATGAGCGTCTGGGTGGCACCTATAATATTGCTTCAACAGTGGACTATCTTGTCGATATGATTTATATCAATGATGGTTTAAATGCAAATCCGTTGTTAAAGTCAGTGCATGTCAGACCGGAAACAAAAGCAGGTTTTAAAGCAATGTTGACAAACTGGGTAGTGCAGGAAACTGGTGGTCCAGCAATCTATCAACCAGATTCATTTGGTCGTGGTAAATCAATGAAAGATAGTCATCCGCATTTGAATATCAGTGATCGCGAATTTGATATTATCAAAACATTATGCCTAGCTACCTTTTATCAATTCAATGTAGGCAACCATGAAATTGATCAACTAATGGATGATTTAGAAAGCTATCGCAAATTGATTGTAACGAGAAAAGATGAAACACCTTTTACATCTCGCTTAAAAAGAGATGGCGTTGAATATCGAACAAAATAAACTAAGTTAAAAAGACAATGAAGAAGTAAGGCTAAATATTGTTAGCCTTATTTCTTTAATGACTAAGCTATTCTTTCTTTTTTTTACTTTCGGCCATCATATCAACAAGTCTATGTAATGAGTCTCTTAGTTGAACGAATTCATCATGACATAGCCCAGTTTGACACTCTACACTTTGCTGTGCTTTAGCAATTTCGTGTTGTAAGTTAGTACCAATGTCGGTTAGCTTAACTTCCAGCACACGTTCATCAAGAAGGCTACGTGTCCGTGAAATAAAGCCTGCAGACTCTAGTCGTTTTAGCATGGGCGTTAGAGTTGCAGGATTAAGCTCTAAGCGCTGCGCAATTGTATTCACATTAATTCCGTTTGACTCCCATAACACCAGCATTACCAAATATTGTGTGTAAGTTAGCCCTGATTTATCTAATGCATTTCGATAAGCACGTGTTAGGGCGTGTGATGCGGCATAAAGCGCGAAGCATAATTGATGATCTAACTTAAGGTTTTTGTATTCTTCCATAGTCCCACCAAAAAAATATAACAAGCATTTTAACTTAATCTATAAGTAAAGTTAAATAAGTAAGCAAGCCAATAATAAAAAAGGGTTTGTGTGCTCTTGTTGCTGCACTAGTTTATACATAAAAACAAAAAATAATTTATATTAGATGCCCTAGTACAAGTATAAGTATAAGTATAAGACAGCGTTTTAAGCTAATTCAAGTCTACATGCTCAGCAATAAACACAGGTTGGTGATGACCTAAGTTATTACAGTTGTGAACATCCAAAGACCAATTTTCGGACCTTTGATTATCTAGGTCATTGATTTCGGTATACTGCTATTTGGTATCAGGTCAAGAAACCAAATACTCTTCAACTTTAGTTTTTGTCTTGGTAAATGGTTCGTAATGCACTAGCGCACTAAATCACAATTTTTTTCTGTCATGGCCAATCCATCTAGTTTATTGATGACATTGACAAGCTCCTAATTTTCTATATAACTAATAGCTGCTCATAATACTGTTTCTGATACTTGACTGGCGAAATAGCATTATTGTGACCATGCCGCCTTTTCGGATTAGGTGGATTCAATTTACTCCCCTTTTATAATATGAAAAATTGATAAAAGTGAACATGGACCTTAATGCAATACCATACAAAACTTTAGCAGGTATTAATATTAAAAAAAACTTCAATAAATCACAAACTTTTAGGGTTGGCCGACAATTAAATAACTTGCCCTGTCGCATTATATGAACTAAACACAATCCCCCATTGCTGATAAATATCTATTCCAGCAGTTTTTATCATTTTGATCGCACACAAAAGTACTTTCTTCTATTTTTTTTAACACTTTTTCTTTTTGTAAAGATACATTTTTTTCTAACATTTTAGATACTTTGATTTCTGTTATTAATTTCATTTTCATTTACTCACGAATGGTTTCTATAGATGCATCTTATATTTCTTATTTAGACAAGTCTAATGAGTAGTTTTTATGTATGTGATAAGCATTACAAATCAGCAGTAGACTTTGCTTAAACCCTAGGTGTTGAATTGCATCTAAACTTGATCCACCAATTGTATTTAAAATACCTACCCAGAATAACTTATTCTATGGTTCGAGTTGCAGGAAGCTCTTGAGCTCTCGTCTACTTGCTTGAATTTTTTGAGTTGCACCTTTAGCGATCAATATCGTTGCAAGTTTTTACGATATGAAAGCCAACGTCAAATTACTCTGAGTAGCTCCATGATGATCACGCCTATTTTCCTGATCCAGTTGAACAGATTAGTGTCGGTCTGCGCTGGTTCAACAAATGCGCAAATAGCGGTTAAAGTAAATAGCCATGTGCGGATGGAGGTCATGCCAACTAATAACCAATAGCTTGAATGCTATGCCGGTACTGACTCCTATTCAAGGTGCCATTCTCGTGATTTAAACATATCATCTAAAGGCGTATTAAATAAATGGTTAGTATAATTGCTGAGTATTTTGACACTGATAGCTAACGTTATATCAAGCACGTGCTGCTCTGAATAACCTACAGCCAAGAATGCAGCGGCATCATCTGGACCAGAGCGACCGCGCTTACCAAGCATGGTTAGCGTAAAATGACTTAATGCCTGCAATTTTGCATTAGGGATTGTTTCCCCATTACGTATGGCATTGGTCACTTCCAATGGCACCTTGGACATTTTATCTGCTATAAAGCTATGTGCAGCAACACAATAATGGCATCCATTGGCACGGCTGATTGTTAAAAAAACCACTTCTTGCTCGACTGAACTAAAACCAGACTCGGTGCGAAACTGATCATAACCCAATAAATAGGTATCTAACAAACCTGGTACATTTGCCATACAGCCATACATATTAGGAATAAAACCTACCTGCTTTAGTGCCTTTTCTAATACGGATTTAACTTTAGGTGAACTAGCTTCAATAGATTGCTGCGGAAGTTTTAAAACAAAGGTGGATGACATTTTTTTTACCTTTACTGATGAAAATGAATGCGTCATTTAGAGCAATTACTAAATAACCTATTAAGTTTAGACATACATATTAATAAGTTTTTCTGATGCAATCTATGCTAATAAGTGCAATAATTATATCTTTCCGTCTAAATATTAAATTATGGATGCACTAACAGACATATTAAATACGTTGAAAATGCATGGTGGAGTATCCTATCGTTGTGAGTTTTCTGCCCCTTGGGGAATGAGAATAGGGCAAACGCCAGACGCAGAGTTTCATATCATTGTTCGGGGTCATTGCTGGCTCAAAATGGTTGATGAGGCAGAACCAATTCACCTTCAAAGTGGCGATCTACTGGTTTTTCCGCATGGACATGGGCATACATTGCTCGACTCGCCCACCAGCCAAATATTACCTGCAGCAGAAATTGTGGGGCGTAAAGAAATTCAGAATTATGGTCCTGTGAAATACGGCAACGGCGGTACACCATCAATCCTTCTCTGCGGCTACTTCAAATTCGACACACATGTCCAACATCCATTACTAGAATCTCTACCATCGTATATCCATATACGAGGTACAGATGCTATGGAGTTTTCCTTACTTCAATCGACAATCAACTTCATTAGCTTTGAAACAAAAGAGCAAAGACCAGGCCATGAAGTGGTCATTAAACGTTTAGTTGAAGTACTTTTTATCCAAATCTTGCGAGCTTATATCGCACAATCGAAGATGCCAGCTGGCATACTGAGTGCGATTGCAGATCCAAAGATTGGAGTAGTATTAAATGCAATGCATCATAGGCTTGGACAACACTGGACATTAGACAGCCTCGCCAAGCAAGCCGGGATGTCTCGATCATCATTCGCGATGCGTTTTCATGCGTTGATGGGCCATACGCCCATTCATTACCTAACATTTTGTCGCATGAGTCGAGCCAAAGAACTACTGAATTCAACTCATTCAAGCCTATCTGTCATTTCGGAATCAGTTGGTTACCAATCTGAAGCCGCTTTTAGCAAAGCTTTCAAAAAAACTTTAGGCATTGCACCTGGCTCATTTCGTCGTAAAAGTAGGCTTACTACGAACGAGTAGTAGTTAGCCTCTTTTTGAAGTTTATATTTATTTAAAATAGCTGAATAGACTCACTAAAATTAATTCTGAGATGCGCTATGCAGCTTAGATTAAAAAAATTTAATTTTGATTTAAACAAACAATGAAAGTTACACATTCTTAATGTTGGTAAAGCTAACCATAATAGCGTTGAATTACACTAGAAATTAACCCATATCCCGATACTACTTTGCTCAACTGATAAGCAGAAGAGTTGAAGTGATCAAAGTGGCGCTATTAATTGCAATGGAACATACCTGCGTGATCATCACAACTAATTGAGGCTTTGCTGAACGAGACAATGTCTTCGGAGATTAAAAGATGACAACGGCTTTATTAGACCGATTAGCCCATTGATACCATATTATTGAAGCGGGTAATGATAGTTGCTCTTATAAACACAGTACTGGACATGGTGAGAAGGAGAGAATCAAAAAGAGACCAAACCAATCAATTTATTGCTAAATTAACAACTGAGGGTGGGTCAATTATTAATGCAATTCAACAGCTCTATTGATGTCAGGCTCTTTAGTCGTTCTTGCCATCCATTTGATCGCGACTTTAGACGGCATTGCCACATATCACTGTCATCACCCGGATAGACCATTAATTCTCGTGGCAGAATGGCATGGGTGGCTGCGACTATTACAGGCAGACCAGTAATTTAAGCGCTTGCGCTAAATAAAATAACGGATTTTGTGGATGTTAAGATAATTATCGTTTAAGTAAAGCTTTACCCCCCCTGCCATTTTTAACAAGTACTTCTATTTACGCCCTCACGATGATTGATATTTTACAACTAATCTTAAAAATATACTGTCCTTGGCTTTATCGATATCGTCTTCAATGCTTATGTTTACGGTTGGAATAAAAGCTGGATTTGCTTTTACGTCACAAATCTGAAATACTTTGAATGTAGTATTTAATTGAATTTACTATTCAAAGATAAGAGATTTAATAATGTCTGCAAACAGTCTGCTCGGGTCTCGAAAAAATATTATTAACCTTGCATCATTATGGACTGCTATTTTACTTTTCATTTCCATCGTATCTCTTTTTTCTATCTGGTCCATGAACAAAGAGTATTTACAAAGTGAAAAAATAACCACTAATTTATCAAATCTTCGCTATGAAGTGCGTGCCGCGCAAATTGATTTCAAGTCACAAGTGCAAGAGTGGAAAAATATTTTACTTAGAGGAAAAGAGCAAGATCAGCGAGAAAAATACTTTTCTGCATTTCAAGCAAGTGAAATGCTTGTGGCTAAGCATTTTCAGAAAGCAATCAAAATGTGCTCGTTAATCGTGTTGGGCGCCGAGTGTAATAGTATCAAAATGTTAAGTGATGAGCATTCCAAACTTGGCGTTGTTTATAGAATTAATCTTGAAGGTGTTTCATTAGACAATTATCAGTCGATAACAAAGACAGATTTGGATGTTAAAGGCATTGACCGTAAACTCCAATCAAATGTAGATAAGCTTGCCGAACGAATTTTTGCATTAGAAAAAAGTAACATTTCTCAAATCAAACTAAGGCTTATTGATAGGTATGAAATTTTAAGACAGACCATACTCATAAGCATTGTGATCTCAATGCTTATTTTAGGGATTAGCCTATACAATGTTTTGAGTAGATTCAAAAGTAACTGAGCCCATATATGTTTGAAAATATTTCGGCAATAGCTGGCCTAGGCCTTTTTCTGTCAGGATTAACGCTTCTCTCCGCAGCCATGAAATCGTTGGTGGGAAAGAAATTAAGAATGATTCTTGAGCGGCTATCCGGCAATTATGTCAAGAGAGCACTTGCTGGTTCAATTCTTGGGGTTGCAACACAGTCTACAAGCGCCTCTACATTTATATGCATGGGGCTTGTTAATTCAGGGTCTCTTAAGTTCAATAGTACACTTACAATTCTTGCTTGGTCTAGCGTCGGTGGTTCTTTGCTTGTTTTTATGGCTGCGGTCGATATTAGGTTGATGGGGCTTTTCTTAGTTGCAATAGTTGGTATTTCTCAACTTTTAAGTCTGGACAGACATGAAAAATTTAAGAGCTTCGTATCAATTTGTCTTGCCTTAGGTTTACTTTTGCTTGGTCTCGGAATGATCAAGCAAGGCGCCTATCTTATTCAAGGTTCTTATTGGGTAGTGGAGTTTGTAGAGTTTGCAGCAGAAACTGGTTTAATATGTTTTATTATTGGTTTATTTTTCACACTTATAACTCAATCTTCCTCGACAATAACCATCATTGCAATTACAGCAGTATCTGCTGGAATTATTCCATTTAACGCTGCAGTTATCCTAGTTTTTGGCTCCAATCTAGGGTCTGGACTTAGTTTGCTAATGATAACTTCCCATTTGAGCGGCATCCAAAAGCAAATTTCGTTTTATCAATTTTTGACTAAATTAAGTGGTGTTGTCTTAGTTATGCCATTATTTTTGATACTATCAAGCTACTTCATGCCTCAAGCATCTGCCGATATAGATCAAGCATCGGTGACGCACCAAATATCAATTATTTATTTAGCACTTCAAATTGTCGGTGCAATCTCTACCTCTTTATTTCAAGCGCAAATTTCAGAATTCTTAGAGAAAATTTTTCCAGAAAGCCATGAGGAAGCATTATCGAAAACAAAATACATCTATCCTGAAGCGCTTAATGATCCAGATATCGCAATTAAATTAGCCAAAAAAGAGCAGGATCGTTTGATATTATCTCTTACAGCCTACCTTGATCCGCTAAGAAATAATCAACAAGGAGGGATTTCTGTTGAAATTCTTAACAATGCAAATATGCATTTATTGAGTCAAATAAAAGAATTTATTGATGAGATTTCACATCAGGAACTTGGAGATGAAATTTCTAGCGTTATTCGACTTCAAAGCCGCAATGAAGCTTTAAGTGCCATATTAGTTTCACTCAATACTTTTGCGACTAGCTTAAGTAATGCAAGTAATTTTTCAGAAGGGCTAATTGGCGCCATGATTGAAAGTCTTCATCTTGTTCTTTCGCTCATGGAGGAAACTGTCGAAACTAACGATAACTATGAATTCTTAGTTGAGTTGACATCAGACAGGAGTCAAATAATGGATAGGATTAGAGAAGATTTAATTTCAGATTCAACACAAAATAAATTAGACAGAAAGTCACTTTTTGTAAGTTCTAGAGTGTTTGAAAGAGTTTTGTGGCAGATTCGACAAATGATTAATGCGGACTATCAAGCAATCTAATCTCTTACCCCTGAAACAAATCCTAGGATAAGCGTCTCGCCCCGTCTACAGTAGACACTTTCCAGCCTTTAGACATCCCAGACTTAAGTAGCCATTGCTTAGTTTATCACTCGTAATGCAGGTGAAGTGCTCCCAATTTACAAAAAAAGCGTCAGCTTTTTTGCTATAAAAATGCAAATGAGCAACAAATTATCGCGCTCCAGTTGGAAAAGGCAGGCTTTGCCATTAACCGTATTTATCAGCACCTGCATAGCGACCGTTACCAACGTTATCGCCGGCTTGTACACAAGATAAAATACTTATTTTTATATCAATATACTCAATAGGTTCATTGTGGTGGGTGGTGAAGTCTGTAGTGTTTTTATTGCACACCAGCATTTTTTTAAGTAACGGTTGGCTGGCTAGTAACCAATCCTCCTCGTTGGAAACAGTGGCGCATATCGTAAGATTTTCATTTTGGGCTTGTTAGATTTTCAACTATATAATTAATCTTTTTGAGCCACCATTCATCAAAGTAAATCACTAAGCTCGATACTGCCACTGAAGCTGTTAAAGTGATTAAAAAGGTTTGAGTAAGAATCCACGCATGAGTTTGGCCTACTTGATTGAAAAATATAAATACGTAGCTACTTAAAGAGCAAATAATGATGGTGTGTACTAAATAAAGCGGGAAACTTAACTTACCTAAATACGCACTTAGCCGCCCATCCATCAGGTCGTATATTGAGCGATTAGCCATGATGGAAAAAATAATTAAAATAGAGCCAAAGCTGTTGATAATGATGTGTAAATTTTTTTGGATTAAACTGGGAAAGTAAATATATGAAAGCCAGTGATAATCTTTTTCGCTAATCAAATAGCTCAGTAAATATAGGCCAATAATGATGAGTATGATGGCATTTAATTTACGCACTTTTGGTTGATATTTTATGCAGCAAGCGGCAAGGTGAATGCCACAAATAAAAGGAAATAAATAGGGGAAAAAAGATAGTGACCACGTTGCAAAAATAATAAATGAAGCCAACAAGAAGTTAAATGAAAGAATTAATGCTAAAAAAGCAGCCAAGCAAAATACCACAATACTCCCTACAAATTCAATTTGCATAGTCCACAAATTAGTATTGTAATTAGTGTTGCCGGTAAAAAAAGTGGTTAAGCCTTTGGTAATTGCATCGAATAAACTTGGCTGAAATTGATGTACCCAACCGCTTTCACAATACGGCGTAGGACAGCCAAAATCTGCCAACCAAGGCCCAGGAATAATCAGGCTTGCGGGTTCAAAAAAATATAAATCAAATTTAAATAACAAATAACTTAGCAAGGTAGTAACTAATACTGGGCCTGCAAGGCGTGGCCACCTTTTTAAAAATGCTTTAACTAACTGCTGTTTATTTTCAGACTTAAAGTAAGGCCAGCAAAGAACAAACCCTGAAAGCGTAAAAAAGAAAATAACTGCGCCAGTGCCATTAAGTAAAAAGTAATACCAATGTCCAACTTGGCTTTCTGCTGTTCTTGCTTGCGGCAAAAGCCCTGAGGTGATTGGGGAAAAAGCTAATAAAAAATGGGTAATTACCACCACAATTGCGGCATAACCTCGCGTGGCTTCAAGAGGTAATAATCTTTTATGTTCATAAGGCGTGCTTGGTATCTCTAGCAAGCTTGGTTTTGCAGTTGTCATATCAATTCACAGCCATTCATTATGGAGAGTATTTAAATACTTTTAAATTTTTCATACCGCACTTTTACAAGCGTTAGTTTTTAAACGCCATTAAATACTCGTAAAGTTGCACTTCGTCTATTTCATTAGACCCTACTTGCAAGATGAAGCTAAAACCTTACCGTTACTAATTTGTGGTGGATTAATTACTAATTCTGACAAAGCTTTTCCTCCCCACTCTTTAGCTTTTACAGCAGATTCCTCAGCGGCCTTTTGATTGTTAAAGGTTGACACTGTAATGACTTTTTTTTCATCAACTGCAATCAAATCCCAGTGAATAAAGCCAGGTATCTTTTTGATAATGGGCACCCATTCTTTTTGAGCTATTTTGGCAACCTGATCGGAATCTTTAACATCATAATATCTCACTGATACATATTGCTCGCAATTACTAGATGCAAATGCAGGGAGACTTATTAATAATGGAATGGTAAATAATGCTAACAATTTTTTCATCAAGCTTCCTTAATCGTGAGCAACAATTAAACCTTCAATAACTTCAGGTTTTTGAGTAATTAAATCTTTTAAGTGTTTACTGACAAAGTCAGCCGCTACGGCAATTGAAGCGTCACCCTTTGCTTTAGTTTTAAAAATACTAATTGATGCAGCCACACCATTTCCATCATCAAGCCAGTAATATTTAACAAACCCCTTACATTTTTTGATAAGTGGTACGAAATCCTTTTTTATGCTTTTATCAATCGATGCGCTATCTTTTGCATCGAAGTGGTAATGTCGGATTACAGCGTAGTTAGCCATTTTCATTCCTTAATTAGTTTTAAAGTATTGATATTGAATCAAATCCAACTATCACACAATGGTTATGTTGTAAATTGCGCGTATAAAGAAGACACAATTTATAATGCTGTTATGTAAAAAGAAGTGTGATAAATTTGACAAAACTTGAGTGGATCAAAAAATGCTAAAAATATTTATTCTTTCAATCGCACTTCTATTGCCAAGTTTATCAGATGCAGAAACAGTTGCTCAACATAGTGTTGCTTCCAAAGCAAAATTAAGTAGTGTCGATGACCTGAAAGATAAAAGAATTGGTGTGTTACTTGGCTCTGCTCATGACAGTTACGCAACAGAACATTATCCAAATGCACAAATATTTCAGTACAAAACCTCTGCTGATATTTTGCTTGCAATAAAAACCAATAAAATCGATGCAGCACTTTATGATGCTCAACCCTTGCGAGAAATTTTCAAAATAGAGGATTCATTGGGTTTGTTAGGTGAAACCCTTTTTTCCTTCAATGTTGGTGTAGGTTTTAATAAAAAAAATGTTCAACTCCAGGATAAATTCAATACTTTTTTAGCACAAATTAAATCAAATGGCATTTATCATGACATGGTGAATAGATGGATGATCAAGGGCGCAATTGACATGCCTGAAATATCTGAGCCAAAAACAGATACCTATCTAAATGTAGGGGTGAGTGATGGTAATTTACCATTTACAGTCGTAAAAGATAATCAATTGACTGGCTTTGATATTGAGTTGTCAAAAAGGTTTGCTGCATTTGAAGGTAAAAAAATAAAGTTTGTCAATATGGATTTCGGCAGTCTAATTGCTGCGGTATCAAGTGGTAAAACTGACATGATTGCTAGTGCCATTTACATAACAGACGAAAGAAAAAAACAAATCATTTTTTCTGATCCATATTACCTTGAGGGGACAAGAGTATTCGCACTTAAGCAAAATATTAAGACTTTTTCTACTAAAATCGAAAAAAAATCCGAAGGTCATTTATTGGCCTCGTTAGATGATCTTCACGATAAAAATATTGGTGTAATGCTGGGTTCTACCCATGATACGTTCGCACACAAACATTACCCACAAGCTGATATTCACCAATATAAATCACCCTCTGATGTTCTTCTCGCAGTCAAAACACAAAAAGTGGATGTGGGAATTTACAACAGCGTTTCGCTTAAAGAAATTCTAAAAGTTAGTCCAGACATTAGCACAATTGGTGAACCATTCGAAATAATGCCGGTAGCATTTGGCTTCAATAAAGAAAATAATGAACTTCAGCAAAAATTTAATGTGTTTTTAAAATCTATTAAATCAAACGGTCTATATGAAGAAATTATTAATCGTTGGACAAAACAAAAAGACCCTGTAATGCCTAAAATTGAAACGCCAAATAAAAATGGAGTTTTAGTTGCAGGTCATGTAAGTGATGGCGGCCTACCATTTGTAACAGTTAAAGATAATGAAAATATTGGAATGAATATTGAGCTTGCCAAAAGATTTGCTGCGTCTCTTGGAAAAGATATCCGTTTTGACGATATGGAATTTGGCAGCCTTATACCTGCCGTATCCAGCGGAAAGATTAACTTCATTGCTGTAACCTTAATGATCACAGAGGAAAGAAAACAGAAAATTAATTTTGCAGACTCTTATTATGAAATTGGTATGAGTGCTTTCGCTCTCAAAAAGAATATTGTTAGCTCAGATATTAACGATAATCATGTAAATGAAACTTCGTTTTTGCAAGGAGTAATTGATAGTTTCCGTAGCAACATTATTGAGGAAAAACGTTATCTTCTTATAATCGATGGGTTAAAAACTACTGTACTGATTTCTATTCTTTCCACTATTTTTGGCACCCTATTAGGGGGGATGATTTGTTTTATGCGGATGTCAAAATCGGCTTTGCTAAACATACCTGCTAAGATTTATATTAGCATCTTACGTGGCATGCCAGTTTTGGTGTTATTAATGTTGATATTTTACGTTGTATTTGGCTCAGTCAACATTAATCCAATTATCGTAGCTACCATCGCGTTTGGAATGAATTTTGGGGCTTATGTTGCTGAAATTTTCAGAAGCGGAATACAAAGTATTGATAAAGGACAAAATGAGGCAGGGATTGCCATGGGCTTTAGCAAACTTAAGACCTTTATTTTTATCATCTTGCCACAAACTATCCAGAGAGTTCTTCCAGTATATAAAGGCGAATTTATTTCACTGGTCAAAATGACTTCGATTGTAGGATATATTGCTGTTCAGGATCTTACAAAGGCCAGCGATATTATTCGTAGCAGAACTTTTGACGCATTCTTCCCTTTGATTATGATAGCCATTTTGTATTTCTTAATTGCTTTCTTGCTAATGCTAGTCTTGGACTATGTTGAAAAAATTACCGATCCAAAATATAAACGTCAATTGAGATCTAAGTCATGATAAAAGTTGCTCATCTATCATGGCAATACCGCGACCTAACGGATTTAAAAAATATTTAGACCGAAATCAAAAAACGGGGGTGAAATTGCATCAATTATTGAACCGTCAGGTACAGGTAAAAGCACTTTTTTACGTTGCCTTAATTTACTAGATCAGCCAACCAGAGGTAAGATAAAATTGATGGCGAAAACGTCCTAGATAAAAAACAAATGTCCAAAAATCCGTCAAAAGATGAACATGGTTTTCCAATCATTCAGTTTATTTTCGCACTTGTCAGCTCTTCAATACCTCACCTTAGCCGCTATAAAACTAAAAAACTACCTCAAGAAATAGCAAAAAAAATCCATAAAGCTACTCAAACTAATTGATCTGACTAAAAAAGCAGAGCACTATCCAGATGAGCTGTCTGGAGGGCAAAAACAAAGAGTTGCGATAGTAAGATGTCTTGCTATGGGATCAAAAATTATTCTGTTTAATAAACCACTCTCAGCAATAGATCCAACTATGGTTAGCGAAATCTTGTCAGTCATTCATCGATTAGCTAAAGACTCTATATTTACAAGATCTCTTAACATGATGCTTGGCTTTGCATCGTGATAGTTGGACTTAGATATTTGCTTTAGTCCCCATAGCCCTGCGTTTACTCACCATCGAGTGTCATCACTTGGCGTTAGTAAAGAACTCGTTAGTCCGTTACTATAAAACGTTTGGTCTTTTTTAAACGGACTAGTTCTGATATCCCCCTAAATAGAACCTGCAATAGATTGTTGCTTACGTGAATTTTCTGCTGCGCGACATAAAACGTCATTCATTCTGCCAGCTGATTGTAATCAGTGACTGAGTGCCCAAAACTACGTAAGCTGACTATTTGCTTTTTAGGTGACGCTACTTCTTCCATCTCAACGTATAAAGTGCCGTTTAGTTGTCGAGTAGTGTTTTCCATCACAACACTGAATAACGTTCTGAAGCGTTCGGGATTAGCACGTTTCAAATCTTATGCAAAATTAATACCTAGTGCTTATAGTTTAGGTACAAGTTTTCTGCCAACACCGCACACTTCGCCAACATCAATTTCATTGAGTATCTGGTTGATGTTATCTACTGGCATTTGATAGAAGTTGCATACGCTATTAAATGCTGTTCTCTTTTTAGCACAGTGGTTTGCAAGCTTGACTAGGGTTTTGGTTGGCCTAATCCCCACGCAAACCGGTAAACCTGTCCATTGCAGAATTTGCTGCCTCATGGGTTATCCATATTGAAGCAAGTCTTTTGATTTAAAAGTTGTTAAGTTTAAAAACGATTCATCCGTCGAATACGCTTCTTAATCAGGAGCATCCTGCCTAAGGATAGATATAACTCGATTACTCATATCAGCATAGAGTAGATATTTAAAAGCATAAGCCACAATACCATGCTGCTTAGCCAAGTCTTTAAGCTTAAACCAAGGCGCGCATACCAATCCCTAATGCTTTGCCTTCATTACTTCTCGCTACAGCACAAGCATTACAATGTTGCCAATTGAAGCATGCCACGGTCTTATCCCACTCAGTAAAACTACATCACGCATTGAGTCACCAGTAATCGTAACAAAAAAATAACCTCTGCCAGCTGAATTAAATACTATGAAACATCTAATCGCTTTTCCACATGGCTATCAGCTGGACTTAGAAAACCAGCATAGACTTTGGAAATAAACAAAGGCAATGCTAGGCTGGTTGGTTGGCTCTAAAGCTGAAGGCCGACGTTACAAGATGCCAAGATATTTTTTCTGTCCTGATACTGAGATAGATAACTCATTATTATGGTTTTTTGACTCTCAGGCATTCTGAGTACAGATGTTGACTCACCATATTTGCCACTACCCGACTTTCAGCCAGCATTAAGGCGTTTACCGCCGCCTATGTTATCAGTATCTTTTTCCATTTTGAATATTGAAATAAATATCAAAAAAGAATAAAGGTTTTTATGCAGTATTGTAAACAAGGAACATTGCGCGCCATTACTGCAGTAATGGTTGGTATACACAATTTAAATACATGATTCATATTATTTTTTTAAACTACACATTATTAGACAAAGCGTAATTTAAAGTATATATTAGGTGTTGTTACATTTTGTAACATTTAAAATGTTTGGATTTCAATGGATAAATATCACACCGTTATTATTGGTGGCGGTTGTTTAGGCACCGCCGCAGGTATTTCTCTCGCAAAACATCTAAAATCAATCAACGGTAAACCAGAGTCAATTTGTTTAATTGAAAAAAACCTATTAAATAGCGCGTTATCGCTTAAACATTCAGGCCTTGTGCGCGCGGCTAACGCAGATATAAAAGCCGCTACGTTGGCAAAAGTTTCGCTAGAAATGTGGATGGACATCAATAAAGTATGGGATACCGAATGCGAAATTCAAAAATATGGCGCACTTTGGATTGCTAAAAAAAATGAAAAACAAACCAACGCAAAGTGGGATGCGTTAGCACAAGACTTAAAATCTATCCCCATTAAATTCAAAAAAATTGGTTTAGATGAAGCGAAGAAAATTTGCCCAGATTTTGTTAAGTTAAACGATGATGAAGTTTTTTATCACGAACCTGATGCCTGTCAATTAGATCCGTTTGTAGTCAGGAAAGCGATGTATCAGGGCATTAAAAAAGCCAATGTCACTGTTTTTGAAAACGAAGAGGTAATGGGTTTTAGAAAAAATAAAAACGATAAAATCACTGAAATTGTGCTCAAAAATAGAGTGATTAAAGCAGACTATGTGATTAATGCTGCTGGTGCATGGAGCCCTAAATTATTCCAAGGCGTAGGGCTTAATATTCCAGTTGGGGTTGAACCTGTTTATGTGGTGAATTGGCTAGACAATCTGTTGACATCTCATGAGCCAATGCCAATTATTGCTGATTATGTCAACCGTGCTTATTTTAGAAGTTGGAGAGAGAGCGAAATTCATATGCATCAACCACGTAAACGTGGCGTTGGAGAAACAAGCACTTTGTTTTCTGACAACCCACTGGGCATTATTGGGGCTGATTTTATTAATAATCCAATTAATCAAATGCAAGGATTTTCAAACATACGGTTGTATGAAGAAATTGCGCATAAAAGATTTAAAAATTTAGATAACACAGTATTTTCATCGGGTTATCAGTCATATTTTGATATTACGCCTGACTTAAAATTTATCCTTGGGCCAGATTCAAAAATTGATAATTTGTTTCATTGCTTGGGGTCTGGTCAGGCTTTTAAATATGCGCCAGTATTTGGCGAGATGATGAAAGAATTTATTTTTGGTTCGGGTGAGCTTTCAAAAATTGGAGAATCTTTTTCAATTAAACGATTTAACACGGAATACATGAAAAACTTTTGGGATAAAGTGTCTGGCAAAAACTACAGTTTAAGCCAAGAAAATAGCTCCTTATAAAAAATAAATCCCAAGCTTTTAGGATTCAATTTTGCTCCCTAACTATTTAGATGTTGATGATGCTAATCAAAAAACCCTTTTATTAAAGAATATTTATGCCTTATTTAAGCAGCAAAACAATTCTATCGTTCATGGTCATGAGTCTAGCAAGCCTAGTGTTGTTTGCTTGCGCCGCACCTTACTCAGTTAAGCAAAATGCATCATCCAAGATAGATGACACAAAAGAGTGGCCAAGCTTTGGTCGCGATTTATCAAATCAGCGTTTATCACCGCTTGCGCAAATAACTCCAGAAAACGTAAATAAGCTGCAATTGGCATGGCGCTATAAAACGGGTGTAAGTGCTAGTTTTCAAGCGACGCCAATTGTGAGTAATGGCGTAATGTATGTCTCTTTACCCTTTAACCATGTTGTGGCTTTGAATGCAAAAACGGGACAAGAGCTTTGGCGTTATCAGCATACACGTCGTTCAGATTGGAAAATGTGTTGTGGCCCTGCAAATCGTGGGGTGGCTTTAGGTGACGGCAAAGTGCTGATGGGCACTGTGGATGCGCGTTTAGTGGCATTAGATGCAAAATCTGGTCTTAAGCTTTGGGATATTGATGTGGCTGATGATACCGCCTTAACAGAAGACACCTCCTCTTTAAGTCAATCGGACGCCAAAAGTAAAAAAGAAGCTTATGGCGGCACTGGGGTTGGGCTCAATATGGCCCCTGTGGTTTTTAATGGCAAAGTCTTAATTGGTATTACAGGAGTAGGCTATGGGCTTCACTTAGACGAACCGACCGCAGATGCCCCTTTAGGGGCTGTAGTTGGGGTGGATGGACGTTATGGTAGACCAGGATTTTTAGCGGCATATGACATCAAAACGGGTAAAAAAGTTTGGCAATTTGACGTGATTCCATCCCAAGGGTGGGAGCATATTTTTTCAGAAACCACACCTGATGGTATATCGCTAAATCGTGATACCGCAAGTGAAAAAGCTAATATAAAAAATAACCTAGTTGCCTGGCGCTATGGTGGCGGTTCTGCTTGGAGCACGCCTGCAATTGATACGAAAACGAAAACATTATATTTTGGCACTGGTAACCCGTCACCACAAATGAACGACATTTCTCGCCCTGGAGATAATTTATATACTGTATCGCTAGTGGCGCTTGATACTGAAACTGGCAAGCTTAAATGGTTTTATCAGCAAGTGCCGCATGATGTTTGGGGTTATGATATTGCAAGTCCACTGGTGTTGTTTGACTATGAACAAGGGGGTAAAAAAATTCCAGCTGTGGGGCATGCGAGTAAATTAGGTTGGTATTATGTGCATGACCGTGCCACTGGGGCATTGTTGACTAAGTCTGAAGCGTTTGTTCCGCAAAGCAATTTATTTGCTAAGGCAACTAAAGGTGGCACGATTTTATACCCTGGTATCTTAGGGGGCTCCAATTGGAGTCCTAGCGCATTAGATGAAGCCAAACAAACAAGCTTTGTAGCAGGAATTCACGCGCCTGTTAAATATTTATTGGTTGATGAGCCCGCTAAAAATGGTAAGCCACCTGTGCGTTACGCCTCTTCTGAGCTTACAAATGATGCGCGCTGGGGAATACTGTCTGCAATTAATTTAAGTAACGGTAAACTTAAGTGGCAAGTAAAAACTGCGCAACCATTGGTTGGAGGTATTTTAGCCACAAAGAGCCAATTGTTATTTATGGGCGAGGGTAATGGTAACTTCAACGCGTATCACAGCGCCAATGGTGATTTGTTGTGGCAAGACAAGCTAGATGCAGGCGTAAATGCCCCACCAATTAGTTATGAGTTAGATGGTGAGCAATACATTGCTGTGGCAGCAGGTGGAAATTCTATTTTTGGTTATCCTGTTGGCGATAACGTTGTGGTGTATAAACTATCAAGATAGTGATATTTTTTAAGTTTGGTTTGGTCATTAAAAATATAGCGTATTTCTAGCTAGTCTATCCAAGTGCCTCCATATTTATACTTTAGTAATTTTTTGCAGCATATCTGACCCCTGTTGAGTAAAGTTGACATTACCACTTTAGGCAGTCTCATTCTGTTTTAAGTTAAATTGCTTTAAAGCCTATGCTGGGGAGATATTATCTAAACTTGCATGCTTATAGATCATAGAGAATTTCTATATATTCCATGACTTTAAATTGCATACTTATATTGACGCCACTGGCTGATCAATCTGCATCTAAATTTGACCCGCTTAGCGATGCTAACCTACTCAACTGATGAGCAAGAGAGTTGAAGTGATCAAAGTGGAATTATTAAGTGTAATTTGACGTTAGCATTTGCGTGATCAAATGTTTATTTGTGAGATTGCTTAAAGGACTGTCTTCTCTCGCAACACCATCAAGAAATACATATCAAACCAATAAATTTATGCTAAATTAATAGCCAAGAGTGGGGCAATTTTAAATACAATTGGCAGGTCAATTATTAATGCAATTCAACAGTTAGCACCTAAATGCCAAATTACATATATATCATTTAATTAATTTTTATGTTTGACAAGGTCTGATCAATCCATGGGCACCTCTCAGTCATCTAGTTCAGGTCTTACGGATCAATTAACTAATGAGTTTAAGCATGATTCTCGCCAACCAGCAGGGTTAAGGGTGATTTTTTTTGCAGAAATGTGGGAGCGCTTTAGTTACTACGGCATGCGCTCTCTTCTTGTTTTATATCTGATTAACTCACTGTCTTACACCAGGGATAATGCGCTTGCGCTATACGGACTCTATACAGGACTTGTTTACCTTACACCAATTTACGGTGGAGCAATTGCTGATAAGTATTTAGGCAAAAGAAGAGCCCTATTAATTGGCGCTTTTTTGATGGTGCTCGGGCATTTTTGTATGGCTTTTGAGTCATTGCTTTATGTAGCCTTGGGTTTACTGATTGTGGGTAATGGATTTTTTAAGCCAAATACATCCTCACTAGTCGGTGATCTTTACGGTCCTGGGGAGGAAAGTAAAAGATCTGCTGGGTATTCCATTTTCTACATGGGGATCAACTTGGGAGGGTTTTTAGCTCCTTTAATTGCTGGTACCTTGGGTGAAAAAGTGGGGTGGCATTATGGTTTTGCGTGCGCAGGAGTAGGCATGACGTTTGGAGTTATTCAACTCCTGATAGGACAGGATAAGTTGGGCCGCGCAGGATTGAAAGAACATCAAAATCCAGTTGATTTTTCAGACGCTAAATTACTTTTGACATGGGTGAGTGCTTTAGTTGCTTTTGTTTTTGCCATCATTTACGGCTACGCGTTTTTTAGCCCATGGCTAGATTTGCTCACTAAAACCCAAAAAGTGATTCTTCAGTTATCGTTACTGGGCGGAGTCTTAGTTTATTTGCTTAATTCAAAATTAAACTCTGCTGGAACGCTCTCTTCGAACAATTCTGAATCAAACGACCCAATGCGTAAATCAGATTGGGCTAGAGTGATTGCTATCTTAATTGTGATGCTTTTTGTGATCGTCTTTTGGACGGGGTTTGAGCAAGCTGGGGGCACCATGACACTATTTGCAGATAAAAACACAGATCGGGAATTATTTGGTTTTTTAATTCCAGCATCATCATTTCAGGCCATAAACCCTGCTTTGATTATTTTGTTGGCACCCCTGTTTTCAATAATATGGACCAAGTTAGATAGCAGTCAATACGCATTAAGTGATGTCGGTAAACAATCCCTTGGAATGATTGTGCTTGGACTTGGATTTGTAGTCATGTCTCACGCTCAAAATCTATCGGATACTTTTGGGCGTATTGGACCAGAGTGGTTACTTATGGTATATGCGATACACACTCTTGGGGAATTAATGCTCTCACCGATAGGCTTGGCCATGGTATCGAGGGTGGCCCCTGCAAAATTAAGTGCATTGCTCATGGGAGTTTGGTTTCTTTCTAGTGCTGTAGCGGGCTACATGTCTGGCATAATTGAATCAATTCTAAGAAATAGTGACTTATCTTTGTATCCTTTTCTTGCAACCATCAGCATATCAGCAGGTGTAATTCTCTTTATCTTAAGTCCTTTCTTAAACAGAATGATGAATAGTGAAAGTTCTAAATAACCTAATTGATACCAACTGACCTCTGCTGAAAGAAATGGACAAATTTTTATCGTATCCAATCACGAAGAGAGGGAGTTTAGAACGAGCAGGAAATCGAATGAGCATTACACAGCGGAATTTAAGGTAGACAACAATAGATGAAGTCTTGCTTACAACATGTTGGCAAGCCCCTATTTTTAGACGTTACTTAACTTTAAATTAGCCTGCAGAATTTCACTAGCTACCTGCTAATTATGAAAATTAAATGCAGGAATTATATTGACTCACAACCGTTACTTAAGTAACGGTTGAAAGACCACTTCAATCACACACCAAAATTAAGATATTGATTTTATTGAATAATTTACGCCAGCGTTAGTTGAAAATCCGCGTGTCACTGGTTCAATTCCAGTTCGGGCCACCAATCAGAATAAGGTTCACAGTGATGTGGGCTTTTTTCCTTAATATGATTACACGCAAAGCGTCGCTTCATTATCTATTCTTACTTATTTGTTTAAAATTTACTATTTCACTAAACAAGGATAATTTTATTCGATTGCTTTCGTAATATCTTCAACGACTTTTTTAGCATCGCCAAACACCATCATTGTTTTATCTAAATAAAACAACTCATTATCCACACCTGCGTAACCTGTTGCCATTGACCTCTTATTTACAATAATAGTTTTTGCTTTATAAGCATCTAAAATGGGCATGCCATAAATAGGGCTTTCTGGGTTCTTAACTGCGGGATTTACCACATCATTTGCGCCAATAACAAAAACAACATCAGTTTGTACAAATTCATTATTAATATCTTCCATTTCCACTACCTGTTCATAAGGCACATCTGCTTCGGCTAATAGGACGTTCATATGGCCAGGCATCCGCCCTGCGACAGGATGAATTGCATACTTAACATTTATGCCATTTTCAACCAATCGAGATGCTAGCTCTTGAAGTACAAGCTGTGCACGTGCTACAGCTAGACCATAACCTGGCACGATAATCACGGAGTCTGCGTTGGATAATAAAAAAGCAACATCATCAACTGAAACTGCTTTCGCGGTTTTTTCTTCTCCGCCCACTGGCGCAGATGCAACATCTGCGCCAAAGCCACCTAGCATCACACTCAGAATTGAGCGATTCATTGCTTTACACATAATATAAGACAGTATCGCTCCAGAAGAGCCAACACACGCACCTGCGATAATTAATACTGAATTGTTAAGGGTAAAACCAATTCCAGCCGCAGCCCAACCTGAGTAGCTATTTAGCATAGAAACGACTACTGGCATATCGGCTCCGCCTATCGGAATGATTAAAGTAACACCTAATACTAAGGCTAAACCACACATCACTAAGAAAGCAGTTTGACTTTGATATAGATAAAAGTAGGTGCCACATGCAACCATAGATAAGGCAAGCATTAAGTTCAAAAAATGCTGCCCCTTGAATACAATAGGTTTAGCGCCAAACTTACCTGATAGCTTACCAAAAGCGACTACAGAAGCTGTAAAGGTAATCGCACCTATGAACGCGCCTATAAACAACTCAACCCTTTGCACTGTGTTGTGAACTTCAGTACTATTAAAAACAGCAGCAATAGCTATAAGCAAGGCTGAGACACCTACAAACGAATGCATCAAAGCAACGAGCTCTGGCATATCAGTCATTTGGACACGTTTTGCAACCGTAATGCCAACAACTGCTCCCGCTACAATTGCGCCAAAAACAAGTGGAAATACTAGCTGATGTCCAACAAACAATGTGGTTATGACTGCAAGCGCCATGCCTAACATGCCTAGTATATTGCCTCGTCCAGCAGTGTTTGGCGAAGAAAGTCCTTTTAACGACAATATAAATAAAACTGCTGCAACTAGATAAGCCGATGTGATTACATTAGAGCTAAGGGGTATCATTTAGACACCTTAGTATCTTTCTTATTTTTCTTTTTAAACATTTCCAGCATTCTCCGCGTTACCATAAAACCACCAAAAATATTGATAGAAGTTAGAAAAACAGCAATGGTGCCCAAGATGCTTGTTAAACTTAAAACAACACCTTCGACCTGAACTGTTTGCAGCATCGCACCAACAATTACAATGCCTGAAATCGCATTTGTAACAGACATCAAAGGGGTGTGTAATGCAGAAGTCACATTCCACACAATGTGATACCCCACAAAAATTGCCAGAACAAAAATTGTCACATTTTGCATAGTTAATAATTCATTCATGATGTTTCCTTAATAGCATTTTTTGATAATTCGCCTTTTTCACAGAGTAAACAAGCTTTGACTAATCCATCCTCTTTAGATATAGCCAGATTCGTATCTTCAGTTATCATTAATTTCAGAAACTCAAATACATTTTTTGCATAAAGTGAAGAGGCATCCGCGCTTAGTAAGCTTGGTATATTGGTGTATCCAACTATGGTAACGCCATGCTTTACAACAACCTCATTCTCAGAAGTTAGAGGGCAGTTCCCTGATCCGTTTTTACCAAAGCCAGCTGCTAAATCAACAATTACTGAACCATGCTTCATTGCTTGCACCACTTCAGGGCCTATCAAGACTGGTGGCGTACGTCCTGGAACGAGTGCAGAAGTAATAATAATATCGGACTCTATTGCTCGCTTAGCTACAAGCTCTGCCTGCCGCTTCATCCAAGACTCAGGCATTTTACCCGCGTACCCGCCTTCTCCAGCTGCAATTTTTTTCTCCTCTTCTGTCTCATAAGGTACATCTAAAAACTTAACCCCTAGTGACTCTATTTGTTCCTTTACTGCAGGCCTTACATCTGACGCCTCTACAACAGCCCCTAGGCGTCTTGCCGTTGCAATGGCTTGCAACCCAGCGACACCTGCACCTAAAACCAACACTCGTGCAGCTTTAACTGTTCCTGCTGCCGTCATTAACATTGGCATAAAATGTCGATAATAATGGCATGCCAATAACACGGACTTGTAGCCTACTATATTAGCTTGTGAAGAGAGTACATCCATGCTCTGTGCTCTAGTGTTGCGTGGAAGCAACTCTAAAGAAAATGCTGTTAATCCTTGTTGACACATGGCCTGTAGACTTACCTGATTTAATGGGTCTAACATTCCTATAATTACGGTACCGGCCTTCATCGCCTTAATTTCCTTTGGCTCTGGCGTTCTTACTTTTAGAACCAACTGACATGCAAACACTTCTTTAGCCGTAACCAATCTCGCTCCTGCTTGAGCGTAAGCCGCATCCATAATATCTGCACTAAGACCAGCGCCTTTCTGTACAAGTATTTCACAACCTAAATTTACAACTTTCTTAACAATCTCAGGAGTAATGGCAACGCGATGCTCGTACTCACGAATCTCTGTAGGAATTCCTATTTTCATCTCAAATCCTTAATTTGCCTCTTTACAAATTTCAATGAATGCTTTTTCATCCAATGAGCAGCGTCCAACCAAACCACCATCAATATCTGCTATAGCAAACAAATCAGGCGCATTGAGTGGATTTAAACTTACTTCATATAAAATGCGCATATCTTCTGCAACCTTCTCATCACAACGTGCAATCCGTTTACGAATAAAACAGTGTATTGCTTGTGCTTGTTCAGGCGTTGCTGGGTTATCTGTACCAATAGCCCACAATGGTTCATACGCCATTGGCTACTCTGTCTGCTCCAAAGCGCCTTAAAATAGAATCCAGCTGACGGCCAATAACGTACTCAGGCCTTACCACTTTGATTCAATAGCCGAATTACGTGCCATCTGTAATAAATTATTCTCAACGCTTTTTTCATTGCGATTTAAAAACCAAAATTTAGAGATCACGCTTAAAGCGACACTGCTTTTTAATTCACAACTTTTAACTTCACTGGCATTAACAAGCGCTATTTATTCTGATCCAAATTTTGGGTCAATAAACAAGCTTGAGCAGCCCATGGTTGTGAATGTTGTAGCTACTAACAATGTGGAAATAGATTTTTTTATCATAACCAGATCACTTTCACAAGTAAATATAGATTATACAAGTTTATATGAATGGTTAAATATGTAGAGCAAATATGCCACTAACAAACGCAAATTAAAGCGTTTTAAGCGTTTATTTTGCTTTGCTAGTGCGGACATACAAAGCAAAAACTAATTGGTTTTAGATGCCCTAGCGTTCGTCTTTGACTTGCTCGTGCGCTTCGGGCTCAATTAATCCGCCTTCGCTTAGCTTGTAAGCAGCCATTGCGTTGGTGCGAAGGATTTCTTCATTCAGGTGATAATAAGTATTTTCAATTTGTGTTGCGCTAGTGCCGCACATATCTGAAATTTGGCGCGATCTAGCGCTGTGGTTTTGTTTTTAGTGCGCAGGCTTTTACGAACATACTTGTGTTCTTTTTCAAGTCACATACGGAATTGCCACTGATCACCGCGCTTGTAAATAATCGCGTCATCAAAGATTGGCGTTCCATCATCTTTAAAAAGTTGTTTTTTGAGCGTCATATTTTTTCCAAAATTACAACGGTTAACAATAGCTGACGTAAAGTGTCACTATCTGTGTAAATGTAATTTCAAAAATCAATAAAATCAACAACTTTAAAACATAGTGAAACTATTGTGTAACTTAAATAACAAATAAAATCAATTACTTAAGTAATATATACTATTCCCACTCAATCGTCGCGGGTGGTTTGCCTGAAACGTCATATACAACGCGATTAATACCTCTAACTTCATTAATAATGCGGTTAGAGACTTTACCTAATAGCTTATAAGGCAATTCTGCCCAATGTGCAGTCATAAAGTCATTGGTCACCACGGCGCGTAACGCAACGACATAATCGTAAGTACGGCCATCCCCCATGACGCCAACTGATTTGACAGGTAAGAATACGGTAAAAGCTTGACTGGTTAAATCGTACCAAGTTTTGCCTGAGTCTTTATCTATCGTATTGCGAAGCTCTTCGATAAAAATTGCATCAGCTTGTTGCAATAATAAGGCAAACTCACTTTTAACTTCGCCCAAAATACGCACGCCTAAGCCAGGTCCAGGAAAAGGATGGCGATAAACCATATCGCGCGGCAAACCTAAAGCGACGCCGAGTTCGCGCACCTCGTCTTTAAATAAATCGCGTAGCGGTTCTAGTAGTTTTAAACCAAGTTGCTCAGGCAAGCCACCAACATTATGGTGGCTTTTAATCGTGACGGCTTTTTTACTTTTTGCGCCACCAGATTCAATTACATCTGGATAAATGGTGCCTTGCGCTAAAAAAGTCGCGCCTTTATGACCCTGGCCGCTGGCTTTAAGTTTGGCTGCTTCTGCTTTAAAGACCGCAACAAACTCACCGCCAATGATTTTACGTTTTGCTTCAGGGTCGCTAACGCCTGCTAGCTTACCCATAAATTGGTCTGCAGCATCCACACGAATAACGTTAGCGTGCAATTGACCTTTAAACATTTCCATCACCATGTCGCCTTCGTTTAAACGAAGTAAACCATGGTCAACAAAAACACAGGTTAATTGATCGCCAATCGCGCGGTGAATCAACGCAGCCGCAACGCTAGAATCAACGCCGCCAGATAGCCCTAAAATAACTTCTTCATCGCCGACTTGTTCTTTGATGCTAGTCATTGCTTCAGCAATATAGTCACCCATGACCCAATCGGGTTTTGCTGCACAAATTTCTAATACAAAACGTTCAAGCATGGCTTGACCTTGTTTGGTATGTGTCACTTCTGGATGAAACTGGACGGCATAAAATTTTCTATCTTCGTCTGCCATTGCTGCAAATGGTGTGGTTTCATTGCTCCCAATCACTTTAAAGCCTGGCGGTAATGCAGTCACTTTATCGCCATGACTCATCCACACATCTAATAAGCCATGACCTTCATCATTGATTTCGTCTTGAATATCGCGGAAGAGGGCTGAGTGACCGCGTGCGCGCATTTGGGCATAACCAAACTCACGTTTAACGCCAGCTTCTACTTTGCCACCTAGTTGCAATGCCATCGTTTGCATACCATAACAAATCCCAAGTACAGGAACGCCTAAATCAAACACCGCTTGTGGTGCTCGATCGGTTTCTTCTGCATAAGCACTGGCGTGGCTGCCAGAAAGGATAATGCCTTCTGCACCAAATTCACGCACAAAGTCATCTGATACATCGCATGGATGAATTTCACAATAAACGTTTGCCTCGCGTACTCGACGTGCAATGAGTTGCGTGACTTGTGAGCCAAAATCAAGAATCAGAATTTTTGAGTGTGCCATGGTTGATGTCATCTGTTTTATTTAATCTTGTTTAATTGATCTGGTTTAATTAATTAAGCTGTAATGATCATGTGCTGTTATATAAAAGATTGGGCAAACAGCTGTTATCAACTGTTTGCCCAATCTTATGTTATTTAATTAGCCTATGCGGTAGTTAGGCGCTTCTTTTGTAATCTGCACGTCATGAACATGCGACTCTTGCATACCCGCACTAGTAATTTGTACGAATTCCGCTTTTTCGCGCATTTCAGTGATGTTTCTTGCGCCAACATAGCCCATAGAAGCTCGTAAGCCGCCCATTAATTGGTGAATGACCGCAATGACACTGCCTTTGTAAGGGACGCGACCTTCAATACCTTCTGGTACTAACTTATCTGCATTGCCATTATTATCTTGGAAATAACGATCACTAGAGCCTTCTTTCATTGCGCCAATTGAACCCATGCCGCGGTAAGATTTGTATGAACGGCCTTGATAAAGCTCAACTTCGCCAGGCGCTTCTTCAGTGCCTGCAAACATACCGCCTAACATCACGCTATAAGCGCCTGCTGCAATGGCTTTAGAAATATCGCCAGAGAAACGAATACCGCCATCGGCAATAAATGGCACGCCAGTTCCACGTAATGCCTCTTCCACATTAGCAATCGCCGTAATTTGAGGAACACCAACACCAGCTACAATGCGCGTTGTACAAATCGAGCCTGGGCCAATACCTACTTTAACGCAATCTGCACCTGCATCCACTAAGGCTTTTGCCGCATCCGCTGTCGCAATATTGCCGCCAATGACTTCAATATGCGGAAAGTTCTTTTTAACCCATGCCACACGGTCTAATACACCTTGCGAATGACCATGTGCCGTATCAACTACAAGTACATCAACACCTGCGTCCGCTAGTGCTGCAACCCGTTCTTCTGTACCTTCACCTACACCAACAGCCGCACCAACACGTAAACGACCTTGAGCATCTTTAGACGCATTGGGATGGTCGCTAGATTTTTGTATATCCTTAACAGTAATTAGGCCTTTTAGCATGTCATTGTCGTCAATGACCAATACGCGCTCTAAGCGATGGCGGTGCAGCAACTCAATCGCTTGCTCACGCGTCGCACCTTCTTTGACTGTTACTAAACGGCTGCGTGGTGTCATGATATTGGTAATTGGCTGATCAAGGTTGGTCTCAAAACGCAAATCACGGTTAGTCACAATGCCAACAACTTTGTCGTTATCTACCACAGGTAAGCCAGAAATTTTGTGTAAGGCAGTGAGCTCTAACACATCACGCACCGTCATGTGACTTTGAATTGTCACAGGGTCGTTCACAATGCCAGATTCGAAACGTTTAACACGTGATACGTGCGCTGCTTGTTTAATCGGCTTCATATTTTTATGAATAATGCCCAATCCACCTTCTTGTGCCAGTGCAATGGCAAATGGTGCTTCAGTCACGGTATCCATTGCCGCAGAGGTGAGCGGAATGTTTAATCTGATGTTGCGTGTGAATTGAGTGCTTAGGTCGACTTCGCGCGGCATTACGATTGAATGCGCGGGAACTAATAAAACATCATCAAAAGTGAGAGCTTGTTGCAGCAAACGCATGCCTAATCCTTTAATTCCAAAACGCGATTATACAGAATTGGCGATAAAACGCATCAATTTTCATTGCAATCATTGCGTTTATCCCTGTCAATTTTACTTGTGTTGGCTCGCTTTTTTATTGTGAAAATAGCCTAGCTTATTGTAATTAATGCCCTGGTATTAACGTGATAGCAAAAAAAGGCTAACAATAAAATTAAAGCAATTAATGTAATTAGGGTTGATCATCATTAGCGACATCTCTGTTGGTGGATGCATAGATTGATCAATGGAAAGATAAAAATGGCACAACGTGTTATTCAGATATGCCACCGACTGACAATTAACAAGCTAGAAGTTATTAAAGATACATCAAAAAATCAATTTCACTAACAGAAAGGCAATCTAAACCAGTAGCACGCAAAGCAGAGATAGAAAAGAAAAACAACGAAGAGAAAGCGGCGGAAGAAAAGCCAAAAGTGGAAAATTGTCGTTCGGCTGAAGCGCTACATGAAACTTTTGCCCAAGGTGGACGTATTGATCAAATACATCAACAAGATGAGCGCAGATATGTTGATAGTAGTGGTTTAAATGCGCGCAAACCAAATACGCAAGCTGAAATGTAATAATATTGCAGTTAATTCAATTTGCTGTAAATTCAACTAATTACTCAGCATCAGGCGTTGAATCTCCACCGCCTTTTTTCATGATTTTTCCATCAGCGGCACGCTGTTTTCTTACTTCTTTCGGATCTGCAATCAGCGGACGATAGATTTCCACCCGATCTAAATGGCGCAACGGTGTATTTAGCTTGGTTAGTTTGCCAAAAATACCAATTTGGTTAACCGTTAAATCAATTTCAGGAAACTTTGCCGTAATACCAGATGCTTTAACCGCTTCTTCCGCAGTTGTTTCAGGGGCTACTTGCACAGGAATAATCATTTGCAGATGCGGTAAGGCATAAGCGACTTCAACAGTAATCAGGTTATTAGTAGGCAAAAATTAATCCTTTTTAACGGTATATATTTGATCTGCTTGCATCACAAAGCGATCAACAAATGTCGTGGCAATGTGGTTAAAAACGGGCGCGATTAACTTTTCTAAAAAGCCATTTGCAAACTCATAATTGAGTCGAAACTCAATTTTACAAGCATCTTCGCGCAATTCAATAAAGCGCCAATCACCTTCTAAATGCTTAAATGGCCCATCTTTTAACGCAATATCCATATTAGTGGGAAACAATTTGCGATTAATCGTCGTAAACTTTTGCTTAATGCCATGATAATTAATATGCAAAGTTGCACTGGTGCTAGTGTCAGTGCGCTCATGCAAATCAACGCCGCCACACCATGGAAGGAAGTTAGGATAACCCTCTACCGCGTCGACTAAATTAAACATTTCTTCAGCCGAGTGCATGACTAAAACTGTTTTTTCTACCTTATTCATTCAAGCGTTCTATTTAAACTAGCGTAAAATAACTATTTTAAGCTATTTAGTATTAAGTCATGAGCATTGCCCAAAATAAAAAAGCATTTTTTGATTACTTCATCGAAGAAAAATACGAAGCAGGTATCGTCCTAGAAGGCTGGGAAGTTAAAGCGATTCGTGATCACCGTATTAATATCAAGGAAGCTTACGTCGTCATTATGCGCGGTGAGATTTTTCTTATCGGTTGTCATATCACCCCATTAGGCATGGCATCGACACATGTGCGCCCAGATGCGATTAGAACGCGTAAGTTATTGTTACACAATGAAGAAATTGCTAAATTGATTGGTAAAGTTGAACGTGCTGGTTATACCTTAATTCCGTTGGATATGCATTTCAGCAAAGGCCGTATTAAAGTGCAAATTGGTCTTGGTAAAGGTAAAAAACAACACGATAAGCGCGAATCAATTAAGCAAAAAGACTGGGAACGCGACAAAGCGCGCATTATGCGGTCGCATAATAAATAATTAAGTTTGTTGTTGATGTAATTGTGTAAGCACTTGCGGCAATAAGGGCAGTAAATCTTCTGCAATTAAACCCAAACCAAATAATGTCGCCGCTTTTCCGTGCATCCACACCGCCGCACAAGCTGAATCAGTTGCCGACATTCCTTGTGCCATTAATCCCGCTATCATGCCAGCTAATACATCGCCAGCACCGCCTGTGGCTAAAGTTGGCGGTGCGTTTTCATTAATGATGGTTTGACCATTAGGCGATGCAATTACCGTTCTACTTCCTTTTAATACAATGATTGCGCCACAGCTTGCAGCCGCTTGTTGTGCACTTAATACGCGGTTCTCCGTTAACCTAAATAAACGTTTAAATTCGCCTTCATGCGGCGTTAATATGCAGTTAGCGTGCAAATATTGACTCAGTAAATCGGTATCACCTTGGAGCACAGTAATCGCATCTGCATCTAGCACAATAGGATGATTAGTCGCTAATAATTGCAGCGTATGTGCACGCGTTTCATCATTCACACCTGCGCCAGGGCCAATTAAAAAGCTCGTTATTCGCGCATCTTCAATCAATTGATTAAAGGTCACCGCATCATCAAATGGCTTCACCACAATACTTGTTAGCGCACTGGCATAAATGGGGAAAGCCACTTGAGGAACGAGTAGAGTAGTGAGTCCGCTACCAATACGTGCGGCTGCAAGCGCCGAAAGTCTAGCTGCACCTGTCATCGGATAACCACCGACTATCACAGTATGGCCACGGGTATACTTATGACTATCCGCTGTTAACCTAGGCAAACTGTCCAACCAAAGCATAGGTTCATTTTTTATAGTGTTATTATATTGTTTAGTCATATTAGATATTCTAGGACTAAATGGCTGAAGATTCTAATAAAAAAAATGCCTATAAAATTAAGCGTATAATAGAACACTTAACGCGTTAAATATGGACGGGTTAGTAATCAATGCAATGAGCAACACACTGGGGCTGACTAGGTTTCGACGTGGGCTACAAAGCATGCAGGGCATACCGAGGGTTTCAGGTTTCCTCGTTAATCCATCTGGAAAAAGTATAGTCGCAAACGACGAAACTTACTCTTTAGCAGCTTAGGCCGCTAAACGTTGCTCTGGGGGTTTCCTCGCCCAGGCTAGGTGACTAGCAAGCAACGTCATATAGAGGGAATCGCACTTTATTGGGTTACTTAATACAGTGTTAAATCTAAGGTAACTCGCTTCATTCTTGCTTGCTCGTTGGTGGGAATGCGGTTAAATTTAAACAACACAGCTAAGTATGTAGAACTGTCTGTGGAGGGCTTGCGGACGCGGGTTCGATTCCCGCCTGCTCCACCATATACCGATACCGAGAGGTGTCATGTAGTACTAAAACCCTATCAAATTCAAGTAGATAGGGTTTTTTTATGTCTAACACCATCTCATAACATGTCTTTACAT
>Ga0335396_10000858_pt1 | contig 41077 bp, 49 predicted proteins | sample FRY02_FD_205743 | JGI IMG/M metagenome (GOLD analysis project Ga0335396, IMG submission 205743) | Freshwater microbial communities from Lake Fryxell liftoff mats and glacier meltwater in Antarctica - FRY-02 (spades assembly) (version 2) | ecosystem: Environmental > Aquatic > Freshwater > Ice >... | reverse complement strand
GCCACAACACAGGATTCCCTTGCTCACGTCAGTGGTCGGATCCGGTTAATCGTCAACGAGAACGTGGTCGTTGCCTAACTCCTTCTCGGTCGTGACGTTACTCTTGAGGTGCTGTTCGCCGGGGCGGCTGGAACGAACTTTGCGCGGGCTGAAGCCGGCGCGGGTGGCCTTTTTCAGATGACAACCCATTGATCACGGCGAGGGGTTCACGTCCGTGAAAGACAGCGTCAGAAAGGCCTCGCATAGACAACCGCGCCGAATTACGTCATACTAATGTTGTGTTAATCGCTGAATCACGCTTACCCGGCAGTGTGCCTGGTCCCAACCACGGACCGCACGCCGCCGAGGGGCGCACCCGGGATCGGGTTCGGCAGGCCATTTCCGAGCAGGGACCTTTGTCGGCCGCCGCCTTAGCCTCCCAGTTGGAGTTGACGCCCGCTGCGGTCCGCCGTCACCTGAATTTGCTTGACGAACAGGGCGCCATCGTGGAGTGCGAGCCCGCTGATGGGTCCGAGCGTGGCCGTGGCCGGCCCGCCCGCGCATACATCCTTTCCGATGCCGGTCACGCTGGCTTAGACAGTGATTATGAAGACGTGGCAACGTCAGCGCTACGCTTTCTCGCCGAACACTCGGGTGCCGACGCAGTGGAAGAATTTGCCCGCGAACGCAGTGCAGAGCTCGAGGCGCGGTATGCCGCACTGCTCGACACAGCGGGCGAGGATGTAACCGCCCGTGCTCAGGCACTTGCCGTGGCGCTGAGTGCCGATGGTTTTGCTGCCTCCACCCAACCCGTGGACGCGGGCATGCCCCTGGCCGGTGTCCAGTTGCGACAGGGCCATTGCCCGGTTCAACACGTCGCAGCCCAATTCCCGGCGTTCTGTGATGCTGAAACCGACGCGTTCTCTCGGCTGCTCGGGGTAAAAGTCCAACGCTTAGCCACCCTTGCCCATGGCGAGCACGTCTGCACGACATTCGTCCCAATCAGTGCCGATCCCACCCCAGCGCCAGCAACAACGAGCATCGCAGAGGGATCACCACCATGACGCCAAAAGACCACACCCTGTCCCGACTTATCCGAAATGGAGACGAGTAATGACTGCACCAACCACCACGACCGGTATTTCTGATGAAGTCCGTGATCTGGCAAACCAGGAGTACCAGTACGGCTTTGTGACCGATCTCGACACCGACGTAGCCCCCCGAGGGCTTAACGAGGACATCATCAGACTGATCTCGAAGAAGAAGAATGAGCCGGAGTGGCTGTTGGAGTGGCGCCTTCAAGCCTTCCGGCATTGGATCACGATGGCCGAACCCACGTGGCAGCACGTCTCGTACGGTCCGGTCGACTACCAGGACATTATTTATTACGCCGCACCAAAGCCGAAGAAGCAACTGGCCAGTATGGATGAGGTCGATCCAGAACTTCGAGAGATGTTCAACAAGCTCGGTATCTCAGTTGCGGAGCAGGAACGTCTCAGTGGTGTGGCGGTGGATGTGATCGTTGACTCGGTGTCGGTGGCCACCACGTTCAAGGACAAGTTGGCTGCTATCGGCGTCATCTTCTGTTCCTTCTCCGAGGCAGTGCAGGAGCACCCTGAGCTGGTGCGTAAGTATCTCGGTTCGGTGATCCCGTACAAGGACAACTTCTTCGCCAGCCTGAACGCCGCGGTCTTCACCGACGGTTCGTTCTGCTACATCCCAAAGGGTGTGCGATGCCCGATGGAACTGTCCACTTACTTCCGCATCAACGCTGCGGACACCGGTCAGTTCGAACGAACACTCATCATCGCCGAAGACGATTCCTACGTAAGCTATCTGGAAGGCTGTACCGCACCGATGCGCGACACGAACCAGATGCACGCCGCGGTCGTCGAACTTGTCGCACTGGATAACGCCCAGATCAAGTACTCAACCGTGCAGAACTGGTACCCGGGTGACGCGGAGGGTAAGGGTGGTGTCTACAACTTCGTCACCAAGCGGGGCCTGGCTGCTGGCGTGAACTCCAAGATCTCCTGGACGCAGGTGGAGACCGGCTCGGCGATCACCTGGAAGTACCCGGGGGTTGTTCTTAAGGGTGACAACTCGGTCGGAGAGTTTTATTCGGTTGCTTTGACCGCTCGTCGTCAGCAGGCAGATACTGGAAGCAAGATGGTGCACATCGGCAAGAACACTAAAAGCACCATTATCTCGAAGGCGATCTCGGCTGGCCACGGCCAGAACACCTACCGGGGGCTAGTGGATATTCGCCATTCGGCGAAGGGTGCCCGAAACTTCACCCAGTGCGATTCGCTGTTGATTGGCAAGGACTGCGGTGCGCACACCTTCCCCTATGTCGAGGTCAAAAACCCGACCGGGCAAGTTGAGCACGAGGCATCCACCTCCAAGATCGGCGAGGAGCAACTCCTGTATTGCCGGCAGCGGGGTATTCCCGAAGAAGAAGCGGTATCGATGATCGTGAACGGTTTCTGCCGTGAGGTATTCAAGATGCTCCCGATGGAATTCGCTGTCGAGGCACAAAAACTATTGAGCGTGAGCCTAGAAGGAAGTGTCGGATAATGCTGAAGATCGAAAACCTGCATGCGAGTATCGAAGATAAAAAGATCCTGCGTGGGGTGAACCTTGAGCTAAAAGCCGGCGAGGTGCACGCAATTATGGGACCCAACGGGTCTGGCAAAAGTACGTTGGCCAGTGTCCTGATTGGCCGCGAGGGCTACACGGTCACGGGCAGTGTCAGTTTCCAGGGCCAAGACCTTCTCGCCCTCTCACCCGAGGACCGGGCAGCTGCGGGTGTATTTCTGGCCTTTCAACATCCGGTGGAGATTCCGGGAGTCGGGAACATGTACTTCATGCGCACGGCCCTGAATTCGCTACGCCGCCAGCGCGGGCAAGAGGAACTGGATCCAATGGACTTCCTCGCGCTGGCCCAAGAGCGGATGAAACTCGTCGAGATGGACCAGAGTTTTATGAGCAGGTCGGTCAATGAGGGTTTCTCGGGTGGGGAGAAGAAGCGCAATGAGATCCTGCAGATGGCGATCCTCGAGCCCACGTTTGCGGTTTTGGACGAAACCGACTCGGGCCTAGACATCGATGCCTTGCGGGTCGTGGCCAACGGGGTGAACGCGCTGCGCAGTGAGGGCCGATCCATGCTGGTTATCACCCACCACCAGCGGCTCCTGGACTACATCGTTCCCGACCAGGTTCATGTGATGGTTGCCGGACAAATTGCGCGCTCCGGCGGCAAGGACCTCGCGATAGAACTCGAAGAGAACGGTTACGCCGGACTCGGGCAGCAGGAGAACGCAGACCGGTTGCCGGTCGGGTCGACCCGGTGACCATCACGACAGCCTTGGTCGGAGTGCTTTCCGACCTCGAACCCCAGCAACATGACACCGATCCCGCGTGGCTAGCCGCTGTGCGTCTGGCTGCCTTGGAGTGGGTCGGCGAGCACGGTTTTCCGACCCGCAAGGACGAGGACTGGAAGTACACCGGGCTTGAGCCGATCTTGTCGGTGCCGTTTCAGGCTGCCACGGCGGGTACGGGTCACTGGGTCTCCGCTGACATGATCGAAGCGGTGGCGGTTGACCTTGGCGGCCCCCGGTTGGTTTTTGTCAATGGAAACTTCGTCGCCGAGCTTTCTCGGTTGAACGAGTTGCCAGACGGCGCCGAGGTGAGCAGCTTTGCCGCGGTACTGGCTGCGGGCCCACAGCGACTTGAGTCCTTCTTCTCACATGCGCCGGGTGAGCATCACGCCTTCGCCGCGTTTAACGACGCACTCGCCGAGGATGGGGCGTTCATTCACCTTTCCCCCGGTACAACCGTGGAGGAACCGATCCACCTGGTGTTTCTCTCCGACTCTGGCGGATCTCCGCTTATGTCTAGCCCACGCTCGGTGATTATGGCCGAGTCGGGCAGCCGCGCCACGATCGTCGAAACCTATGCTGGCATCGCTGGCGAGGTGTACTGCACCAACGCCGTCACCGAGGTAGTCCTGGCCGAGGACGCGGTAATCGAGCATTACAAGGTGCAGAACGAGTCCGTAAGCGCGTTTCATTTGGCACTGCTGGACGTTAAGCAAGGACGCAACAGCCGATTTTCCTCACGTACGGTAATGCTCGGATCGGCGATTGCTCGCCATGAGGTTCGAGCACTTCTTCGGGGAATGGGCGCAGAGACCAACCTCGATGGTATTTACCTACCGCAGGGTGACCAATTACATGACAATACGATTTTCGTTGACCACGTCGCGACAAACTGCACCAGCCATCAGTTGTATAAGGGCGTACTGGACGGCCGCGGGCACGGGGTGTTCAACGGCCACATCATGGTTCGTCTGGGGGCGGATGGAACCGATGCGAATCAGAATAATAAGAACCTTATTCTTTCTGAACGCGCTGAGGTTGATACCCGACCGCGTCTAGAGATCTACACCGACGATGTCAAGTGCACGCATGGTGCCGCGGTAGGTCAGCTAGATGAAGAAGCGTTGCTTTATCTGCGTGCGCGCGGGATACCGCTCGAGGAGGCTCGCGGTCTACTGATCTATGCATTTGTGCAGGAAATGGTGGACCGGATTGAATTGGATCCGCTGCGGGCGCAGATCGAGGCGCTGGTCGCGGGCCGGTTTGTTCACGGTGATCATCTGGCCCTGTCATGAGCGGGGTAGCACAGAGTGATGATATCGCCAGCCTCTACCAAGAAGTGATTGTCGAACACGCCCGCAGTCCGCGAAACTTTCGCGCGATTGAAGGTGCGACCCAAACGGTTGAAGCGCACAATCCACTGTGCGGTGATCAACTAATGCTTTACATCCAACTCACCGACGGTGTCATCGCCGATATTTCCTTCGAGGGTAACGGGTGCGCCATCTCCCAAGCATCCGCCTCGCTGATGACGATGGCGATGAAAGGCCTGCCACAAGATCAAGCCCTCGCACTGTTCGGCCGCGTCCACACAATGCTCACAACCGAGTCCAAAGACGATGCCCCGCCAGCCGAAGTCGGCAAACTCGCGGTTCTTTCGAGTGTGTGGAAATACCCAACCCGGGTCAAGTGCGCCAATTTAGCCTGGCAGGCGTTACGCAACGCCCTCGAAGAGAGCGCCACCACCGAAGACTCCGGACGGAGTAAACGACCATGAACTCAGGCGGCTACAAAAGTATTGAACTCACGCACAGCTGCCAGGCGACGGTGATCCCGGGCGGGCAACAGATGCTGCTCCAGCGCGGCGAGCAGGTCATCGTGACGCAGACACTGGGCGCCAGCGTCACCGTGCAGACGCAAACGGGATACCTTGTCCGGATAAGTGCCGAGGACTCTGCCGCACTCGGACTGAGCGAGGCCACCGCTGAAGTAATTTTCACCGAAGGACAACCTTTCGAACTAGACCAGGTGATCGAGCAGCTCAAGAATGTTTTCGACCCGGAGATCCCCATCAATGTCGTGGACCTGGGGTTGATTTACTTCTGCGAAGCGGAGCCGCTCCCCGACGGAACCCACCGAGTCGAGATCAAAATGTCCATGACTGCTCCAGGCTGCGGTATGGGAGATGTGCTCAAGGAGGACGCTCGCGACGCGGCCCAGTCGGTTCCCGGCGTCAGCGACGTTGATGTAGAGCTTGTCTGGGATCCACCCTGGGGAATAGAGCGGATGTCGGACGCTGCCAAACTCCAACTCGGAATGTACTGATCGAAAGGTTCATGGAGCCAACCACGAACAAGTGGTCCATATTCGTCCGGACCATCTTGGGAATCTCACGTCGATGCGGGGAGGACAGTAATGTCAGAGTCAGTTATCGCGGCTAGGGACGACGTTGGGGTCGAGTCTCCCACCAGTTTGATTACCGACACGCGGAACCGTCCACTGCGAGATCTTCGTATCTCGGTTACCGATCGGTGCAATTTCCGGTGCGTTTACTGCATGCCAAAGGAGATTTTCGGCAAGGACTTCACGTTCTTGGGGCGAGCCGAATTGCTGACCTTCGAGGAGATGACCCGGCTCGCCAGGATCGCCGTCGCACACGGGGTCGAGAAGATCCGCCTCACCGGCGGCGAACCGTTGCTACGCAAGGGGCTTGAGGGGCTTGTCGAGATGCTCGCAACGCTCAAGAGGCCGGACGGCGGTGAGGTCGACATTGCGCTGACCACCAACGGATCGGCGCTGGACGTCAAGGCTCAGTCGCTCAAAGACGCCGGTCTCAAGCGGGTGACCGTCTCACTCGACTCATTGGACGACGCGACCTTCAAGGCAATGAATGACGTGGACTTCCCGGTTGCGAAGGTCTTGCACGGCATTGACGTCGCCCACGAAGTCGGCTTGGGCCCGATCAAGATCAACATGGTTGTCAAGCGCGGTCACAATGATCAACACATTGTGGCAATGGCGCGGCACTTCAAAGATTCGCCATATATTTTGCGCTTTATCGAGTTCATGGATGTCGGCACCAGCAACGGCTGGCAGATGGGTGAGGTAGTGCCGTCGGCGGAAGTTATCAGCCGTATCAACGCCGAGCTGCCATTAGAAGAGGTTGCGCCAAATTACAACGGCGAGACCTCCGTGAGATGGCGCTATCGGGACGGTAGCGGCGAAATCGGAGTCATCTCCAGCGTTACTCGATCGTTCTGTCATTCCTGCACTCGGGCTCGGATCTCTACGGAAGGCAAGCTGTTCACTTGCCTGTTTGCGACTGATGGCCATGACCTGCGTGCCTTGATGCGTGGTGGATGCTCGGACGAACAACTTTCAACCGTCATGGCCCATATTTGGCGGGAGCGCACGGATCGCTACTCGGAGTTGCGCAGTGCTAAGACGAATGATCTTCCAGCGACGGGAAAGAAAAAAATCGAGATGTCCTATATTGGCGGGTAGGCACGACTTGAATCCAATCTCCTTGTGCTGGAGACTCGTTCTCCCACACCTCTTGCGCGTATTCACTCGCACCGGGGGTGGGGCTACCGGTCATCGAGGTCGATCACCCATGGCAACCGTGAGAAGCATGCCGCTGTCCACGTTTGCCGTGAGGGTTAAGGAACCTTGCGGCAGTTGAATCAAGGAATGAATAGGTAGCCTTATTTCTTCGGTATCTGGGCTGCTGTTGACCCGTAGGTTCAGTTCGCCTTCTAAAACCAGAACCCACCCTTCTAACGGAGGGTGTTCGATTTCCATCGATTTTCCCGCCTGCAATGCGGTCACCGTCTGGCGCAGCACGGAAGCTTCACCTTCGTGCAGAGAGATCGAGCTTCGACCCTCGCGATGCGCGTGGGCGGCCACGAGCAAATCTGCGATGGTCTTTTTCATCGAGTAAACCGCTACCATTTAAATTCCTCCTCGACCGTGGGTCCATTCTGAGCCATTAGCCTTTGTGAACTGCCGCCTTGATGTCGTCAATTACTTCCCCGGCCTTGTCGGCCACATCTCGAACGACATTCTTTGCGTCGCCGGCCATTTGGTCGGCCTTTCCTTCATTCTTGAGTTTTTCGTCGTCGGTGAGGACTCCGGCAGCTTCTTTGAGCTTGCCTTTTGCTTGATCGCCATTCATGTTCATTGGATCTCCTTTTGGTAATGCTCCGCGCGATTTGCTAGTGGTCGGTTAATTCGATTAGTAGTACGTGCTTCGGCCACCGATTCCGCGGCCCAGCGCTCCAAGGACCGTAAGAACGGCTCCAATCACGAGAAGAATGACGCCCACGGTTGTCAAGATCGAGATATTTGCTACCAGACCGACGATGAGAAGGATAATTCCTAAGACGATCATGATGATTCTCCCTTTGTTGTTGTGAAGTTCTACTTCCATTCAGCCTCACTCACGGCGCGGTGTCAAGACAGGGGAGAGATCAATGACAAATCGTGACCGAATAGTGGTGGGTCGTTAGCGGTTGGAGGCAATTAGAGACTAAGGAAAGTTCCGGGTTTGGTGACAACCACAGCACACGGCGTTCGTGGAAATCGAGAGACCTCAGTGGGTTCACGCAATTTCACAACGAGGCCACTATCCATGCGCACGCTTATGAGCGAATCGTGACCGTGGAAAAGTAAGTCAATAATCGTCGCATTTGGGATCAAAGTGTTATCTATGACGAAGGCTTCCGGGCGCACGATCAAGGTGCCCTGCTCGCCGGGGATTAGTTGATCGGGATTGGCCGAGTCTGTGGTTCCAAATTCGGTGCGCACCCGTCCGTCAGCCTCAACACGTGCCGGGATCACATTGATCTCACCTAAGAGTTGTGCGACCGCAATGGACCTGGGAGCGTTATATAGCGAGTGTGGGGTACCGAAAGCAATGAGTTTGCCGGCTTGCATCACGGCTAGTTGGTCAGCGGTTGCGAGCGCTTCCTCTTGGTCGTGCGTCACCATGATCGCCGTGGTGGCGGTCATCGTGAGAATACTTCGAATGTCCTCGCGCAGTTGGGCTCGAAGTGATGTATCCAAGGCGGTAAATGGTTCATCGAGCAAAATCAATTTCGGTTTGGGTGCCAAAGCTCTTGCCAAAGCAACTCGCTGCTGCTGTCCGCCGCTGAGCTCTTGAGGTCTGGCATGTGCATATTCCGTCATATTGATGATCTCAAGGAGTTCATTGACGCGTTGTTTCTTCTGCGGATCACGCTTAATTCCGAAAGAAATATTTCCACTGACATCAAGGTGTGGGAAGAGGGAACCTTCTTGCGGGACCAGCCCAATATTTCGTTTTTCTGGCGGAACGGGTGATTCGGTGTCCGAAACAAGTACACCGTCGAGGGTGATTGATCCTGCCATGGGAGTGAGAAATCCCGCAATGGTTTTCAGGAGGGTGGACTTGCCCGAGCCACTCGGCCCCAGGATTGCTAAGAGTTGTTGTTGCCCCAGCTCAAAGCTAATGTCGTCGATTACGGCCTCACCGCCGTACCCGGCACTTAATTCCCGGACTGAAATCGCACTCACGCATTCACCATAGTTTCTTTTTCACTCGTTAGGAAACCGCGAGAGAGTGCAAAAGAGGGAACAGCGGCAAGCAGTATTAGCGCCAGTGCGTAGGGAGCCGCCGCGCCAAATGCGGCCAATTCGGTTCGACTCCACAACTCGGTTGCCAGTGTGTCAAATCCGGTTGGCCGCAGCATAAGTGTTGCCGGGAGTTCCTTCATTGCTGTCAGCATGACGAGTAAGCCACCAGCAGCAATTCCTGGCAAGGAAATCCGACCACTTGTGTATAGCCAAGCGCGAAGTGGGTGGTAACCCAATGTTTGTGCAACCTGGCCTAGCGCTGGCGGGACCGCTTCCAATGCGCTGCGAGATGCGCCGAGGGATTTGGGCAGGAAGAGAACGGCATAAGCGAAGGCCAGTAATACGAAACTTTGGTAGAGAAACGGCACAGTGTTAATCGACAGGAAAACAAGAGACAGTCCAATTACAACGCCGGGCAAAGCCAAGCCGGAGTAGGAAAGTGACTCGATCGAGCTTGTGCTTTTACTGCGGAATGTGGATGCAAGGGCAGCAATAGGCAGTGCGAGCAGGACCGCGATGACGGCACCAAGTGCGGAGATCCACGCTGTGTTGACAGCGGCTGAGGCCAACTCGCCCCAGTCAAGTGGTCTGCGCGTTCCCTCCGAGAGCCGGATCAGCAGGGAAACGATTGGGATGCCCAGACTTATCACCGCTATTGCAATGAACCACATCAAACTCAAAGCAGACGAGGCAGGAGTTAAGGCTTTTGGGATGGTTATCGAGGCGACACCCTTGTCGGCGCGAAAGCGGAGTGAACGACCCCGAGCCTTGCGTTCAAGTGAAATGAGAATGACAGCGAGGATTACCAACATGCCGGCAAGGACAGCCGCGTTACTGCGGTCAAAACTTGCCCGGTACGAGGTGTAGATCACCCTGGTAAATGCATCGACCCGAAGGAGTGCGACCGCACCGAAATCCGAGAGCACGTAAAGAGCGACGAGTAGTGAGCCTGCTGCTGCCGCGGGAACGCTCTGTCGAAATGAAGTCGCAAAGAATGCAGCCATTGGTTTTTCACCCAACGACCTGGCAACTTGTTCGAGTCCCATGTCGGCTGATCGAAGTGAGACCAGTAACGGTAAAAGAACGTAGGGGAAACTAACTGCTGTTAAAACCATGGCTGCGGCCCAGAAGCCATTCATGCCTGGAATCAAAGCGACCCACGCGTAAGCCGCAACATAGGAAGGTATGGCAAGTGGAAGTGCGACCGTCGTGAACCAGAAGCGCCGAAGTGGCATTTTTGTTCTTGTAAGAAAAAGTGCAGTTGGGTAGCTAATGGCTAGGCAAGCAACAACCACGACGACTGCTAGACCGACACTGATTGCAACTGTTTCCCAGGTCCGTAAGCGGCTAAGAATTGCAATAATTTCACTAGCGCCAGCCCCACCAATTCGAATCGCCAGATATACCAGTGGAATTGCAGCGATGAACGCACAAAACGCCGCCCCCCAAAGAAGGAGGGACGGCGTTTTAGTGCGACTCTTAGTTTGCATTGTTGTATTTAGAGTAAACCAACATCTTGCAGCATGGTGAGAGTGCCTGGCAGATCAGACAGTTGCGCAAGGGCGATGTCGGGACCTGCGAGTGAATCGAGAGCAGGAAGGTTCGGAGCGGATGCAACACTAGCAACCAATGGGTACTCAAATGTGTTGGTGACAAACCATTCTTGGGTGCTGGGTGAAAGTAACCATTGCACGAATTCGATGGCAGCAGGGTTCTCGGCTGCTCCCTTGAGGATTCCCACGCCGGCAACATTGATCAGCGATCCTGGATCTTTTGGAGCCATGAAACCGAGTTGGGCTCGCATGTTTTCTTGGCCGACCTCAGCCGCTTTTTGATACCAGTAATAGTGGTTAATCAAACCTAGTTGAACCTGCCCACTGTCGACTGCATCGAGAATCAATCCGTTTTTTTCATACGTTTGAACATCATTATTGACTAAACCGGTGAGCCACTCCTTTGTGACGTCATCTCCCTCAGTCACTCGCATCGCGGTAACAAATGCCTGGAACGAAGCGTTCGTTGGAGCGATCGCTACTTGACCTCGCCATTTCTCGTCGGTTAGCTCGAATACGGATTGTGGTACTTGATCCGCTGGAACACTTTCGGCGTCGTAAGCGATGACACGTGCTCGTCCAGTAACACCTGACCAGGTGTCATTAACCGCTCGGTACTGCTCGGGGACAAGGGTGGTCACACTCTCGGGCAGTGTGCTCAGGAGTTCTTCAACTGAGCCCAAAGCACCGGCATCTTGGGAGAAGTAGACCTGAGCGGGGGAGCGGTCACCTTCCTCGAGCATCTGTGCTGCCAGCTCCGCGCTGTCACCGAATCTGGCGCTGACCTTTATCCCGGTAGCGTTTGTGAACTCGGCAAAAAGCGGCCCAACGAGCTCTTCACTTCGGCCGGAATACACCACAAGCTCGCCTGGCTCAGCGATCTCGACACTGGGCTCAGTTGTCTCTGCACTGGTATCTGCCTCGCTTGAGCAGGCAGCCAAGATTGGGATCAGCAGGGCCGCCCCAGCCAAGACGCGGAACATTGAACGCGTCGGTCGAGGTGAATGGGAAGTCCGGAATGGCCGGCGAATATATGACATGACACCCTTTCAGGGGTTAGGTTAGGTTTACCTAACTAACATAGATCATGGTGGATTGTGTCGGACATTCGGGGTGGGTATCGTTTTTTCTATGACTCGGGTGGCCCAGACAAAAAATGGATTCCCACCAAAGGTTTGTCTCACCTGCGGGCGACCGTTTGAATGGCGAAAGAAATGGGCTCGGGATTGGGACCAGGTCAAGTACTGCTCCGAAAAATGCAAACGTCAATAATCCCATCCGTCCAATAGTGTTCGTTTGTGACACGAGCCGCTGAGGTAATAGTTGTTGGCGCTGGAGCCAGTGGTCTACGGCTCGCGGACATTTTGAGCCGGGCTGGGGTCTCGGTTGTCGTAATTGAAGCTCGAGATCGAGTCGGAGGGAGACTACTTTCGGTCGATCCAGGGATTGATTTGGGTGCAACCTGGTTCTGGCAAAACGAAAACGATGTGCGCGAGGTAATTGCTGAATGCGGGTTGGAGTCTTTCCCCCAATACGCGAGCGGCAACATGATGTATCAGATCCCGGGAAGCGTGCAAGAACTTGACGGCAATCCACTGGATCAACAGGCGTGGCGAATTAAAGGTGGAACACAAGGTCTGGCAATCGGACTTGCTCGGATTCTTCCTGCTGGGACCTTGCAGTTGTCATCGAAGGTGACCGAGCTGCAGTTTGGCGAGGGCGTCACCGTGACAACAGATCGAGATGTTTGGAAAGCCAAACACGTGGTGCTGGCGCTACCACCAGCGACGGCTCTTGCCAATATTTCATTTACGCCAGAGTTACCTGCAGATTTGATAAATATCGTAAAGAGAACACCGGTCTGGATGGGTGCGGTAACGAAAGTCGTTGCAATCTATGACTCGCCATTTTGGCGGGCACGAGGACTTTCGGGAAGCGCTATGAGTCATGTTGGTCCGCTCCGAGAAATCCATGACGTCAGTGATCAAGACGGAAACTTTGGTGCCCTCTTCGGGTTTAGCCGAGAGAAAATCACCGACGCAGCCGTCACAACGCAGCTGGCGGAGCTCTTTGGTCCCGAAGCAAAGACACCACGATCAGTGGTCTCCAAGGACTGGAGTAAGTCGGAACTTACCTCGCCGCCGGGAGTCTTTCAACTAAATGATTTTCAACTCTTTGGCTCACACGTGCTGCGAGATTCACATTTTGATGGGCAGTTGCATTTTGCATCAACTGAAACAGCAATTGATTCACCCGGCCACATTCAAGGTGCTTTTTCTGCTGCACGCAGAACGTCCAAGTCCATAGTTGCACTCCTTCGGTAATGAGTTTTCAAAGTTTCGAACTGAAAGTGACACGACCCTTGACGCCCTGCATTCAACGCGGGTCAAATTCGAGATGAGTTCAGTAATAGCAGTAAAAATGAGAAGTTTACGTGGTTTCGTAACGTTGTTCGAGACTTTACGTTTCGAACGTTTGCTGGCCTGTTATCAAGGTTGATATTTATGGAGCGAGACCGTAGCATCGGGTTTCCTGAGCCAACCTGTGAAGGGGAATGTCACGTTTATGAATGAATTACGCGAGCCAAAGTTTGCGGACGAAGGCAGTAGTGACTACGAGGTGTACATCCGGACCGACGAGTTGCTCGTTCTTCAGCCAGAACCGAGCACCTGGAAGCATCGGGACGAATTGCTCTTCACTGTTGTTCATCAGTCATCTGAACTGTGGCTCAAGTTGGCAATTGCCGAAATCGATTACGCAGTCGTTAATATTTCGCAAGATTCAATTCAAGCGGCTTGTCGTTATCTTGTCCGGGCGCGTGACTGTATTAATTACACCACTTCACAACTACCAATGTTGGAAAAGATGACGCCTTGGGACTACCAACATGTGCGAACAGCATTGGGTCACGGTTCCGGTTTTGATTCACCAGGCTTTCGAAATTTACGAAATAGCTTAAAAACGTTGGTCGAAAGCGTTCAAGCGGCATTGGCTCGTTCACAACTCTCATTGCAAGATTTGTATCTAAATGTTGAAGCCAATGAGGCTTTGTATTCGTTGGTCGAACTGCTTGTTGACATTGATGAGGCACTAATGATCTGGCGCAGCGTCCATGTGAAAGTGATTGAACGCACAATCGGTGGAACCGTTAGCGGAACCCAGGGAACACCCGTTGAAGTAGTCCGGAATTTACGCGACCGTTCGGTCATGGAAGAGCTTTGGGAGGTCCGGGACGAATTAACGGGCAGAGCGGATCGGGAATTAGTAACCGATGGATGAACTAGATGAAATGGACGCTCGCATTCTTGATGCATTGCAAAGGGATGCGAGACACTCCTACAGCGCCCTTTCGCGTCTCGTGCACCTTTCAACGCCTTCGGTAGCAAACCGCACCCGTAAGTTAGAAGAGGCAGGTGTGATCACTAGCTACCGCGCCCACGTCAATCCTCGGTCCTTAGGTTGGACGGTGGATGCAGTCGTGCGGCTCGACTGTCACGGCACGACCTGCATCTTGAAAGATTTAAAAGCTATCGAGAATATTCATATTTTGGAGATCCATCGAGTTACGGGACCCTACTGCTCAATTTTGCGAATAGTCGCGGGAACCATGGATGAGTTTGAGTCGGTCATTGATGACCTCAGCAGATATGGAACTCCGTCGAGTGAACTCATTCTCTCCAGCCAAATCTCAGACGTCCTCCTGCCACGGGAAATTATTTAGAGTGTCTCACCAACTCTGAAGTGGCGACCTGCACGATTACCTGAATGATTAAGGCATGAAATCTGCAATAGATGAGTTGTTTATCAACGCCCACACGACCTACTCGTTCACGAGTGAATCAGTAACGGACGCGGATCTCACGCACATTTACGACCTGGCTAAGTTCGCTCCGACTCCCATGAACACCCAAGCGCTGAGGGTTCACTTTGTTAGAACCCCGGAAGGGAAAGAGCGGCTGCTGCCATTGCTTGATGAGGGCAATCGCGCGAAGAGTTTGAGTGCTGCTGCAGTTGCGATACTCGCTTTTGATACCGATTTCCATGAATTTCTGCCCGAACATTTCCCGCAGGTTCCCAATGCTCGCGACTTTTACCTCGATGATGAAAAACGAGTGTCGAGTGCTCGCGAGATTGCTACGCTACAGACGGGCTATTTCATCTTGGCCGTGCGAACGGCTGGCCTCGATGCTGGACCGATGGCGGGATTTAATCGAGCAGGTGTGGACAGCGAGTTTTTTTCGGGGATTAGTTGGCGCTCGCTTTATCTGGTGAACATTGGGCACTGTGCCCCTGAGGGTCAGCGGCCCCGCAATCCACGACTGAGTGCAGAAAATGCAGTCGGTTGGAGTTAATGCATGGGGTACGTTTCGGATCATGTTATGAATCCAGGTCGAGTTCGGTGATGAGTTCCTCAACTTGGTTGCGGATTTCGTCCCGAACAGCACGGACAAATTCAATACCTTGACCTGCTGGGTCCTGAAGTTTCCAGTCTTCATATCTCTTGCCGGGATAGAACTTGCAGGCATCACCGCAGCCCATGGTAATTACGACGTCGGCTAGCTCAACGGATTCGTCGGTGAGGAGTTTGGGTAGAGCGGCGCTAATATCGATTCCCTCTTCAAACATTGCCTGGATCGCAATTTGATTAATTGATTCCGCTGGAATTGAACCAGCGGAAAGAATCTCAACTCGATCGCCGGCAAAGTGCTTGAGGTATCCGGCCGCCATTTGTGAACGTCCAGCATTATGAACGCACACGAAAAGGACTGTCGGTCCATTTGTCACAGTTGTGCCTTCCAGGTCCATTTGCGCTTGAGCCAAAGTGAGACGTAAACAAGTGTTACCAGCGCTGGCACCTCAATCAACGGGCCGATAACTCCGGCAAGTGCCTGACCCGAGGTGACCCCCCAGACTCCGATGCTGACTGCGATCGCCAACTCGAAATTGTTACCAGCGGACGTGAAAGCGATCGTCGTTGAACGCTCATAACTGAGACCGATGGCGTGCGCTGCTCCCATCGCGGTAAACCACATGATGGCAAAATAGATCGCGAGCGGTAAGGCGATCAGTAACACACTCAATGGATCTGAGGTGATGGCTTCACCCTGAAATGCGAAAAGCACCATGATGGTAAAGAGAAGCCCCCAAAGTGCGATTGGTGCAATGCGCGGAGCAAACGTGGTGTCGTACCACTCGCGGCCTTTTCGAGCCACGCCCACCTGTCGTGTCAGGAAACCGAGGGCAAGTGGAATGCCTAAGAAAATGAGTACAGCCTTGGTGATCCCCCAGGTGGAGAAGGCCACATCCTGTGTGTCAAGACCTAGCCAGCCGGGCAGGATCACGAGATAAAAAGTACCGAGAAGTGCGTAAGCGAGAATTTGAAAAATTGAATTGATGGCGACGAGTAGGGCCCCTGCTTCACGGTCCCCGCACGCCAGATCATTCCAAATCAGCACCATGGCAATGCACCTGGCAAGCCCAATAACTATCAACCCGGTCCGGAACTCTGGGTAGTCCGCGAGAAAAATCCAGGCGAGGGCAAACATGAGAAGCGGGCCGACCAACCAGTTGAGAATGAGCGAGAGCCACAGCAACTTTCGATCACCCGCTAGGTGACCAATCTCTTCGTATTTCACCCGTGCCAAAACCGGATACATCATGGCGAAAAGCCCAATCGCAATCAAGACGCTCGTATTGTCAATCTTGAATGAGTCCAGTGCGCTCTGAATTCCTGGGATTCCACGACCGAAGAGAAGACCCAATGCCATGGCTAAAACAATCCACAGCGGTAGGAAGCGATCCAATGTTGAAAGATTCCTGATAACTTGTTCTTCGTTTTTTTTGGTTCCTCGGTCGGTGTCCATTACCCTGTACTATGTCAGAGTATATCGATGCTCGTCAATATAGTTAAGGTCGAATTAATGAAACAGATGGTGAACAATTCATGACGCAAAGTGTTATTCGCAAACGGACTCAGTCATTGGGACCAGCATGTTGCCCGAATGGAATTGGAAAGCCCATAAATCGTGAGTCAGCCGAGGCGCTCGCAGAACTACTCAAGGCAGTGGCTGATCCGACCCGACTCCAATTAATTTCGTTGATTCGTGACAGTGACCAATGCACGGCATGTGTTGGAGACCTCACCGAAGCCGTCGGCCTGAGCCAACCAACGGTAAGTCATCACCTCAGAGTTTTGGTATATGCCGGGATTCTGAGTAAAGAAAAAGACGGCTACTGGACCTGGTACACACTCAACATGAGCCGATTAGGTGAGTTGGCCGCCGTTCTGAGCTAGCGATGGTTGAGATCCCGGCTCGATGTAGCGGCCGACTTAGGGGTTGATTTAGGAATGATTTAGAGGCAATTAATTGCCGGAATGCCCTTGTTGGGGGGCGGTGCACAGCCGCGCGAGGGGTCAGAGGACATTATTACCAGTGGGCTCGAGCTGATCGCAAGGTCAGATGAGCTGGCTGTACGAAGGGCACGTTGCCCCTCGTGTTTTACGTTAGGGAGAAATAGCAACATGGCAACAGGAACAGTAAAATGGTTTAACTCGGAAAAAGGCTTCGGCTTTATCGAGCAGGCTGACGGCGGACCAGACGTATTCGTCCACTACTCAGCAATTGATTCCAGTGGATACCGTTCACTAGATGAAAATCAAGCAGTCGAATTCGACATCACCCAGGGCCCAAAGGGACCTCAGGCTGACAAGGTTCGTATCGTCTAATTACAGACTTCTTAGCGGGGCCCTCGGCATTATGCCGGGGGCTTCTCTTATTGCGCTGATGAGTTATTCCTTCACCGACCCATTTGTTCATCGAAAATATTTCCTTAAATTAATATAAAAATTGCGCTTTTAGTCGCAAATGCTGTTAAGTTGGCTGAATTATGACTGAAATACGGATATCTGATGCCGCATTGATGCTTGGGGTCTCGGACGACACGGTCCGGCGTTGGATTGAAATTGGCAAGCTGAGCGCAGGTTCACCCGGAAACGGTCCGCGGACGGTAAGCGCAGAAAGCCTTGCTCTCTACATGTCGGCCGCTTCCAGGTTAGCGGACACCGTGGTGCATGCTTCGGCGCGAAATCGGTTCCCCGGAATCGTCACCCGGGTTGAAAAAGATGGCGTGATGGCTTTGGTGGAAATCCAGTCCGGTCCGCACCGGGTGACTTCGCTGCTGAGCCGCGAGTCGGCTGAAGAACTTGGATTGGCTCCCGGGGTACGAGCTACAGGGGTCATCAAATCAACGAACGTGGTGATCGAGTTGGAGCAGAACTGATGAACACGATTATGCGAGGGCTTCTTGCTGTGGCGTTAATAGTTGGGTTAGGTGCACTCTTCCCTAGTGCATCTGGAGCAGTTACTAAGCCAAGTGGCGAGTTGACGGTCTCGGCGGCAGCCTCGCTGACCGACGTTTTCCCAGTCATTGCTGACGCATTCCAAAAGCGTTTTCCCGGCACCGAAATCAGGTTTAACTTTGCTGGCAGTTCAACGATTATGAATCAAGTAATTGCGGGTGCCCCGGTTGACGTAATCGCAACAGCCTCAGAGCCGACAATGCGGCTCGGGGTCGACACCAGAATAGTTGCTCGTCCGCTGCTTTTTGCTAAAAATGACCTTGCGATTGCAGTGCCGGCGGGAAACCCAGAAAATATTAAGACTCTGACTGATCTGCAGCGAAATGGACTGCTCCTTGGCGTTTGCGAAACGGTGGTCCCGTGTGGTTCAGCGGCAGCTGAAATGTTTTTCAACAACAAGCTTGATGTCACTCCCGTGACACGTGAACTTGATGTTCGTTCACTTCTGGGCAAAGTAATTTCTGGTGACCTCGACGCCGGTATCGTTTACATAACCGATGTCAAAGCCGCTGGAAGTAAAGTGGAGTTTATTGAGATTCCAGTCAAGGACAATGTTGTGACCACGTATCCACTTGCCATAGTGAGTGACAGTAAAAATACTGAATTGGCCGAGCGATTCGTGAATTTTGTTCGATTCAGCACTACCTCGCAGGGAATCTTGCGAGCATTTGGTTTCGCGAAACCTTGGTAAATTAAGTGAGGATTCAACGCGCGCCATTATTTCTTTTGATACCTGGACTTGTTGCGCTTCTTTTCCTCGTAGTTCCCCTTATCGCTCTCATCGCGCAAACACCGTGGGAAGCCTTCCCTAAAATAATTTCTTCCCCTGAAGCGCTCGAGGCTTTGCGGCTTTCACTCCTTACTTCGCTGGCCGCAACCGGACTTGCGGCAGTTTTTGGGATCCCAATGGCGTGGCTTCTTGCTCGAGAAGTGCTGCCTTTCACGGGCTTACTACGCGCACTGGTGATCGTTCCGCTGCTGCTTCCCCCTGTTGTTTCAGGTGTCGCTCTACTTGAAGCACTGGGTCGACGCGGCCTAGTTGGTGGATTTTTATACGACAACTTTGATATTACTTTTCCGTTCACCACCATAGGTGTAGTGATTGCAACAACGTTTGTGGCAATGCCCTTTTTGATCATCACGCTTGAGGGTGGCTTTCGTTCACTTCACCAGCGTTATGAGGATGCGGCTGCAACCTTGGGTGCTAACTCGAGACGGATCTTTTTTAGGGTATCCGTGCCTATGGTTGCCCCAGCAGCGATCGCCGGGCTTGTGCTTTGTTGGGCCAGAGCACTTGGCGAGTTCGGGGCCACAATTACTTTCGCTGGAAACTTTCCTGGCGTTACGCAAACAATGCCGCTGGCCGTTTACACCGCACTCGAATCTGACCGCTCGGTGGCGATTGCGCTCTCACTAGTCTTACTGCTTGTCAGTGTCGGCGTGCTCGTGGCACTACGGGGTAAGTATTTACAAACGAGGGCATCATGAAAATTCTTGCAAACTTCACGCTCACTAAGGGTAACTTCACTCTCGATATTGATACCACCGTTTCTGCGGGAACCGTAACGGCTGTACTTGGGCCAAATGGCTCGGGAAAATCAACCCTGTTACGGGTGCTTGCAGGCCTGCAGTTGATTGATTCAGGCGAGATTGTCTTTGGTGACCGGGTGGTTGATGCGGCCCCGTCAATTCACGTTTCACCACAGGACCGATGCGTTGGTGTTGTGTTCCAAGACTACGCACTCTTTCCACATTTGAGCGTCGCAGAAAATATTGCATTCGGTCCAAGGTCGCTCGGAGCATCAAAAAAAGAAGCCCGAAATGTAGCCCGAGCACAGTTGGAATCGTTGGGAATCACTGAACTATCCGCCCGAAGGCCGAGTCAAATTTCGGGGGGACAGGGTCAGCGTGTCGCGCTCGCTCGCGCACTGGCGACTCAACCAGATGTCCTATTGCTCGACGAACCTCTTGCAGCACTCGATGCACAAACCCGTGAAAGTGTTCGCACAGAACTAGAAAGACACATTAAGGCTTTTACCGGCTGCGTAGTTTTTGTCACCCATGACCCACTAGATGCGATGCTTCTTGCAGACCGCGTGATTATTCTCGAAAATGGTTCGATCACTCAAGAAGGGACACCGAGTGAACTCGCCGCAAGACCCGCAACCGACTATGTCGCGACTTTGATGGGTGTCAATCTGATCCGTGGATATGCACATGACGGGTTATTACAAGTTGACGGTGGTGGAGTCTTGCAAATATCGCAGCGCTCACTCGAGGGCCAGGTACTGGCCGTGCTCCGACCTGAAGCCATCACACTTCACTTGACTCAGCCGCAGGGAAGTGCCCGAAATGTGTGGCGGGGCACGATCCGCGCATTGACACCCATGCATGATCGAATTCGAGTGAGTATTGACGCGTCGCCACCCGTAGTGGCCACAGTCACTCACGCGTCCGTAGCAGAGTTGAAATTGAGCGTGGGAACTTCGATTTGGGTGAGTGCGAAAACATTGACTATCGAAGCATTCACCAAGTAATCAGGTGCCGGTGAAGTTCCCATCTCGCCTTTCAAGAAAACTCTGTATTCCCTCTGCGGCATCCTGGCTGGCCAAAATCCCAGGGAGGGTTTCGCGCAAATGCTCGATTGCCGCTAACTCGCCTTCTTCTCGGGAAACACGAGCATTCGCAAGTGTCGCGTAGACTCCGAGGGGTGCTTGTTTGGCGATCATTTCTGCAATCTCAATTGCCCGTTGCGTGTCTTGTCCGACCGGTGTTATTTCTTGGATGAGACCAATTCTCAAGGCTTCCTCGGCGCCGAATTCCTCGCCGGTAAGAAGGAATCGCATTGCATTTCCCCAGCCGAGCTGTTGCGCAGCCCGGACGGTGGCACCACCGAAGGGCATGATTCCGCGACCGACTTCAAGTTGTCGAAAGCGAACATTTTCTGCTGCAACAACGATGTCGCTCGCTAGTGCTAATTCGATGCTTAACGTGAAAGAAATTCCATGTAAGGCGACGACAATTGGTTTGCTGACTTTGCCGGCCCAGAGTCCGTAGGGATCAACATCAGTGTTGCCACCGAGCGCCCCAGGACCTCGCCTGGCTACTTCCGGTCCCACTTCGGCCAGGTCTAACCCGGCACTGAAGTGATCACCGTGGGCGTGGACAACTCCTACCCGCAGATGAGGCGAGTCTTCCAGGAGTTGATAAGCCTGTGCCAATTGGTCAATTGCGGCGAGATTCATCGCATTGTATTTATCTGGGCGATTAAGACCGATAAGGAGAACGTGTTCTTTTTCTTGGACCGTGATGGGAATTTCGGCGGGTGCAGACATGGGTGAATGCTAGTAGGCGTGTTAGATTTTCCGCATGGAAAATGAGCCAACGATTGCCTATTCAGTAACCCCGGTGAACAAGTCGTGGACCGCCACCAAGATTGTGGCAATTATTGTCGCGCTTCTGTCTGGTCTTTATATGTTGCCGTGGGCAATCGCCACACTGCGTGACGTAAAGCATTGGGGGGTTTTCTGGGTGAACTTGTTACTTGGTTGGACCGTTATTGGTTGGATCATTGCGTTGGTCATGGCACTGCGGTCCCAAAATCGAGTCGTCCTAGTAGTCACGGACACGTCAAGTACGACATGATGTCCCAATGCAACTAGGGCTCAGCGATCGCGGCACCAAACTTCTCGAACAAGTAAATGACTTCATGCAAAATGAGGTCTTTCCGGCGGAGGCCATTTATTGGGATCAACGAGCCGTTCTCATTTCCGCAGGAACATTGCATACGGTCCCACCGATTGTCGAGGAGTTAAAGGTCAAAGCGCAGGCGCTCGGTCTGTGGAATCTTTTTCTCCCCAGTCTCTCTGATGGGCTAGGAGCGGTTGACTACGCATATCTAGCCGAGCGCATGGGTTGGTCAATTGATATCGCTCCGGAAGCGATGAACTGCGCGGCACCCGATACCGGAAACATGGAAATCCTGTCCATGTTTGGAACACCCGATCAAAAACAATCGTGGCTTGAACCCCTCTCCGAGGGAAAGATCCGTTCAGCGTTTGCTATGACCGAACCAGATGTCGGATCATCTGATGCAACCAACATTCAACTTTCCATCGAGCGTGACGGTAATAATTACGTAATCAACGGGCGCAAGTGGTGGTCCTCGGGAGTCATGGATCCGCGCTGTCAAATAATGATCGTGATGGGAAAGACTGATCCAAGTGCACCCCGTCACCTCCAACAGTCCATGGTCTTGGTCCCAGTCAAAACTCCTGGCGTAACGATCATTCGTGATCTCAGTGTCTTCGGTTACCACGATCAACACGGTCACGGTGAGGTCACTTTCGAAAATGTCCGCGTCCCACTCACCAACTTGCTTGGCGAGGAAGGGAGTGGCTTTGCAATTGCGCAAGCGCGCTTAGGACCAGGCCGCATTCACCATTGCATGCGCACCATTGGAATCGCTGAGCGTGCGTTGGCCTTGATGGTCGAGCGCGCTGAAAAACGTGAAGTATTCGGTGGACCTTTGATCAATCAGGGAGTCGTTCAAGAATGGATCGCTGAATCACGAATCGCTATTGACCAGGCACGGCTTCTCACGCTCAAAGCCGCTTGGACGATTGAGAATTTCGGCGCCAAGAATGCTCGCACCGAAATTGCGGCGATCAAAGTGGTTGCCCCTCGTGCGGCATTGCAAGTCATTGACAGGGCAATGCAGACGTTTGGTGGAGCCGGCATTGGACCCGACACAGTGTTACCTCGCATGTATGCCGGAGTTCGATCATTGCGATTTGCTGACGGACCAGACGAAGTTCACTTGAGGGACTTGGCTCGACTTGAAGTGAAGAAGCAGGATTTAGCAAGAGGCGCGCTGAGTGGTTAGTTCTGTTCCCTCGCGTACGTCTCAAGTACGCGCTGAAGATGCACTCGATCTCGAATCGCTACTCCTTTGGGCGAATGAAAATGGCGTTGGACTAATCGGACCACTTGATCTGTTGCAGTTTCAAGGAGGCGCCAGCAATTTGACATATCTGGTCACTGACTCGGTTGGGGTTTCCTACGTGCTGCGCAAACCACCACACGGTGTCAAAGCCGCTAGCGCTCACGACATGGGTCGGGAAACTCGAGTCCTATCCGCACTCGGACCGATTTTAGCTCCTGCACCTGATGTGATTGCACACTGCGAAAATAGTGAAGTGCTCGGCACACCCTTTTATCTCATGGAATACATTCAGGGTCACATATTGAGCACGTCAATACCGGCGGAGCTGAGCGCCAATGAGGATGCCGTCCGATCGTTATGCGAATCCATGGTTGACGCTTTAGTTCAACTTCACCAAGTGAATGTTTCTGAAGCCGGATTGGCCGACCTTGACCGAGGAGATGGATATGTTTCCCGTCAGATCTCGGGTTGGTCCAAGCGTTATCGCGATTCGCGCACCGAGGACGTACCAGATGCTGAAATTCTCATGTCCTGGCTGGAAAAAAATCAGCCACAAGATGTTGAGCATGTGCTGATCCACGGAGATTGGCGCTTTGACAATCTAGTTCTCGATTCGCGGGGATCACTAATCGGCATCCTTGACTGGGAGATGTCAACGATCGGTGATCCATGTATGGACTTAGGCGCAGCGTTGGCGTACTGGGTCCAAGCGGATGACGACCCAGAATATTTGAGCGTACGAATGCAACCAACAGATACGCCTGGAATGTTAACCAGATCCGAGGTGGTTGAGCGCTATGGCGTGGCCATGGGAGGTGTTGTTCAACAATCACTGAAGGAGCACTGGGATTTTTATGAAATCTACGGAATATTCAGACTCGCCGTGATCATTCAACAAATTTGGGCGAGGTATCAGTCTGGAGCGACGACAAATCCCCGATTTTCTGGTTTTGGACAGGTGGTCAATATGCTCATTACGCGAGCGCAGTCCAGGATCAATTAGTGAACCCCAATGCATGAAAGTTCTTACGCACATCTAGTGTTCGGACGTGGACTTCGCGACCTCATTGGCCCAAGCGGGCACCAACTTTGTCTCCGTCCCAGTGTTGGCGTTTCTTCTCGGCCTTATCGCGGTGGCGCTAAAAACCGACCTTCGCCTTCCGGACGCGGTTTATCAAGCCACATCCATGTATCTCCTTTTTGCAATTGGTCTCAAAGGCGGGGTGGCACTGCGGGCATCGGATCCCGCCGAAGTATTGGCTCCCATCGGAGTAGCACTCCTACTCGGCATGTTGATTCCACTACTTGTCTTTATCATTTTGCAGTACGTGACCAAACTCAATCCGGTAGACCGTGGCGCGATGGCGGCCCACTACGGCTCAACCTCGCTCGTGACATTTACCGCAGCAATTGTCTTTCTTGAATCGGTAGACATTGCGTTTGAAGGCTTCATGCCGACGCTACTCACAGTTTTGGAAATCCCAGGAATCATTGTCGGGCTGCTGCTCGCGGGTCGGTACCTCAGCCGAAGTGGGTCAGAGTCACAACAAGCCGGCTGGATTCGGGAAATCGTGTTTGGTAAATCTATTTTATTACTTGGTGGTGGACTAATAATTGGATTGCTCACCGGGGCCGAGGGTTACGAGCGCGTTGAACCATTCTTTGGTTCGCTATTCATCGGCGTTCTTGCCCTTTTCCTGTTGGAGCTGGGGGTACTCGCTGGTCGTCGAATCGGTTCAGTGAGGGATGCAGGATTCGGCCTGATTGCATTTGCGATCATATTCCCATTGTTTTCCGGAACTTTAGGAATCATCGGAGGCTATATCGCCGGACTTTCCGTCGGTGGCGCAATGGTGCTGGGAGTGCTGTGCGCGAGCTCGTCCTACATCGCGGCGCCAGCCGCGGTGCGACTTGCTTTACCAACAGCGAATCCTGGGATAACGTTGACCGCAAGCCTGGGAATAACTTTCCCGTTCAATTTGATTTTGGGAATTCCGATCTACCTATTTATTGCCCAATCCCTCGAAGGGTGGTTTACGTGAGCGAACACCTGCAGGCTGTGGTTTTACTAACGATTGTGGCCGAGTCGCTCATTGAAAACCGGTTGGTCGAGGACCTGTCCGCATGCGGTGTGGTTGGCTGGACCACCACTCGTGCTCGCGGGGCTGGTCCAGCCAATCGTCGTTTAAGTGAAGTCGAGGGTGGAAATATTAAAATAGAAGTGTTGGCATCGGAGGATGTGTCACGAAAAGTTTGGGATCTGTTGAATAACAAATATTTCTCGAACTATGCGGTGACCGCTTGGCAGAGTTCGGTTCTCGTTTCACGTCTTGATCGATACACAAATTGATCGATACACAAACGAATATTGACCAATTCCACAATGCAGTAATTGCGGCGTAGCAGGCTTCTTCAGGTAGACCGAAGAGCATGAATGTCAAGTGCAGACTCACCGTTCCCCCGGTTCCGCCAATGCTTTGCAGACCAATTGTGATGACGCAAATTAACGCAGACCACAGCAGCACCGGCCCAATGAGAACCGTGACGTGTCGAACTAGCCGGCTAAAGTTCCTCCGAAAATTTGCCAAGCCAAAATGCTCTTGGCAATCAAGCTGAGGAAAATGTAGGCGCGTTCACCGTAACGGTAATTGGCCCACTTACCCACCTGCTTGTACTGCAGGTATTGGACAAGCGCGAATGAGTTGAAGAACAGGAACAGCGAAATAATGATTCCGTAGACGAAGATCGGTACTTCCGCACCCGATGTTGATCCTGGTGCTAGAACGTAAATTGTGATGATGATCCAAGGGACGATCCCGGTAATGCAACCAAAGACGAATGGCAGCATGCCACCGCTGCCTGGCTGCTCGTATTTTTCCTGTAGCCAGCCGAAAAGGATCATGGAGGCGTTTACGCCAAAGATGGCAATTAACGCTGCTACGTCGGCAATTCCAGTGATTTGAGCGATCAACACAATCATGACCGAAGAGCTGATCGAGTACTCAACCCATCGGAAGTAATTGTGCTGCAGATTGAGTCCCTCAATGTATTTCGTGAAAAACAAGGGACTTGCGACCAAAAAGTGGAAGAAAGCGGAAAGAGCGAAGAACAAGGCAACACCCAAAGCGACTGGTGAGTTAAACAGAGTGACGGTGTCAAAGGGAACTGTTCCGGGGGGACCCTTGAGGTAACTCGCGGTGACGGGCAACGTGAAGTCAGTCGCTAAAACCAGGATGAGAGCGAGTTGAATGAGGTGCGCGGAACCGGCGATGACATTCCAGCGCCGTAATTTTTGGTCTGTGATGTTCATGAGTCCTTCTTCCATCTTCGTTTGCGCCCTGGTCTAAGCGCTTGTTCCCCTGATGAATCCCCCGCTGGCTCGACAACAAGCTCATCTTCGGGCACTTCGTGGCGCAGCTTTCGGACGTCAATCAAACTAATTGCCATGGCAGCAATCGGCACAGCCAGCACCGCCCCAGCCAATCCAAACAGCGCTGCTCCGAGCATAACCGAGGCAAAGGCAACTGCGGGGTGCACGTTGACGGCACGGGCATTAATTTTCGGTTCAATAGTGAGGTTTTCCACCTGTTGGTAAAGAATCGCCCAAATGAGTGCGATAACACCGATCCAAGGATTGCCACTCAGCAGACCGACAAGTACCGGCAACACAATTGCAATGTAGGTACCAATTGTTGGTACGAATTGGGATACAAGTCCGGTCCAGATTCCTAGTGCTAACCAGGAGGGCATGCCGATTGCGAGGAAAACGATTGCACTCGTCGTGCCATTGATAAAAGCGAGGATAACTCTCGCGGCGACGTAATTGCCGGTCTTCTCTGCGGTGATGCTCCACACCTGCTGGACAACCGGCTGGAAGCGAGCAGAAAACAGTGAACGGATGTACCTGCGAAAACGGGGGGAATCCGCTGACAGGTAAAAGGTAAATAAGCCAAAGGTGAACAGGCCAAAGAATCCCAAAGCGACAGACCCTAGGAGTCCCACAACCCCCTGCAGCACGGTCGCAGCGTATTCCGCAGATTTGGCCGGTGTCAGATTGAGCTGCTCCCAAAGATCAACAATCTCGTAATTGGAGTTTGTTCGCTGGTTAAACCAAGCCAAAGCACTGTCAAGAATCCCCGGCAGACTTTGCAGTAGTTCGGCGATTTGGTTGAAGAGCAAATTTCCGAACGCCGCACTAAACAATATAAAGCCAACAATAATTGAGAGCATGACCGTGGCCGTTGCTAGTCCACGTTTCATATACCGGGCAAGCCGCCCTACTGCCGGCTCCATGGCAATTGCAGCGAACCACGCGATCAGCACAATGAAGATTACATTTCCGCCGTCTTCAAGGAGGAACTGAAGTAACAACGCAATGACAATAACCGCTAGAACAATGAAACTCGTTCGCCAAACATTTCGTGAATCAAAAACTATTGTTCTTTGATCGTTCATAAAGCCAGACTACTGCCCAGGTTTCCTTTTGATGTGGGTACGAACACTTAGATTAAGACGCTGGTCAAGAGCTCATCCAGGCGCCAAATATTGAGACTCCAATTGGCCCCACCTTCGACAACTTCTCGCCCTCGGTGCGTCATGCCCCGGGATTGTTCGGGGGACCCAATTACTTCTTTCAATTTGAGTGCAAGATCAGTGGGATCACCGAGTTCAAAAATTCTGCCGGTTGGCCCGGGTGCATCGTTAAGCCAAGCAATGTTCCCGGGGCTATTTGAAACCACAACGGGGATTTCCATAGCCATTGCTTGCAGAAGGGTCACCGAAGTACCGTCGGTTTCGGCCGCCGAGACATAAACACCGTGGCTAGTGAAAAGCTCTGGTAGTTCATTTTCTTGAACACGTCCAATGAATGAGACAGTATTCAGACCAAGGTCGATTACTTGATCTTTTAGTTTTTGTGTCAAAGAACCCTCGTTGCCAATGGTTAAAGAGCAAACAATCCCTTGTTCCTGAAGCAAAGCGATCGCCGCCACAATGGTGTGAATGCGATACAGCTGCTCGTGTGCGCGAAGACTTAGGATTGATAGATCAATATCTGGGTTGCGTGCTGTTGGAGAAAATTGTTGCAGGTTGATACCCCAAGGGATCATGACAATCGATGCTGGATTCATACCTAATTCAATTGCGATATTACGAGTTGGAACTGAATCAACGACGAGTCCAGAGAGTCTGCTCAGCCACGTACTGCTCTGGCGACCTTTGGCTGCATGTAGGTCCCAGCCCCAAGACAAGCCAATCACTGGGTTTTTCATCCGATCAAGTGTTGTCAGTGAAGCCGAGGTCAGTGGACCGGCAAAAACTGGCGTGGTCGAGTCAGGCACTTCTAAATCAACATGCCAACCCATGGATTGGAGTGCGGTGCGCCAGCGAAGATCGTGAATACCTGCGGTGTCACTTAAATACACACAAGATTTTTCCGCAGATGATGTTTCCATAAGGCGCTAGCTGAGATCGTCCCAGGTAATGTGATCACCGGCAAGAATGTCTCTCTTTGTGATCTTGCCCGGTACCTGCGCTATTTCATGTGCGGGAATCGCCTCAATCGGCGCAGGGCGCAGGACTTCAAGATCGGCCCTTGTCATCACTGTTCCGATTGGCAGATCCCGTTGTGCACGAACGCACCTTCGTTGTAAAACAATCGTCTCCCGCTCATTGTCTTCAATTCCTTTGATGCCGGATCCCAGTGCCGCTTCGAGCTTGCGGGTGTCCGAAACCATCGCGCGCCAAGTCTGTGGATCCATTGAGAATCCATGATCTGGCCCAGGGAGGTGGGTGTCGTCGGTGAAGTGTTTCTCCACAACTCGGGCACCCAATGCGACTGCACCAAGGACGGTTAAGTGGCCTGGAGTGTGGTCGGATAAGCCGAGAGTTACGGTGGGAAACGCTTGACCATATTGTTGTAATACTCGCAAATTCACGTGGTGAATGTTTTTTAAGCTGCCTTCATAGTTGGTGTTACATTGCATTAGGACCAGTGGGACTCCGGTTTGTAAGAGCATATTCATTGTGCGTTGGACGTCTTCGAAAGTCGCCGCTCCCGTAGCGACAATGATTGGCTTGCCCAGTGTTGCAATGACCTTAAGTTCTTCGAGCCAATTGATATCACCGGAGCCAATTTTAAAAGCATTCACGTATGGGTCAAGGTGGGTGACGGCTTCAAGGTCATAGGGAGCGGACATGAACTCAATATCGATTGCTTTTGCGTGTGCTGCGAGTGGACCGGTCCAATCCCAAGGCAGGCTTGCCGCTTGATACACCTCGAAAACGGAGTTTTCCCAACTCGCTTGGTGGGATTGTTGTCCACCAAGGGCCTTGAATCCGAAGTCACTAACAATATGTTCAGCACGAAAATGTTGAAATTTTGCGCAATCTGCTCCTGCGTCTTTTGCCAACGTCATGAGGGATTTAGCCCTATCCAATGAACCGTCGTGATTTGCGGCAATATCTGCGATGAAGTAGGTGGGTTGGTCAGGTCCAACGAGTCTGGGGCCGATCAAAAAGTTGCTCACGGTGGGACTTTATCGGGTGGCGGACTTGTGCTGATCCAGATCCATGTTTATGGTTTGACGATGCGCAGATTTACTGTGATCGCTTTTGCGGTCATGATTATGGGAATGTTTCCGACCTTGCCTGCGACGGCCGTGCTTCCAATGAACGGACTTGTCGCAACTGATGTTCGAGTGCAAGAAGCCAAAAAGAACCGCAAAGGGAAAGTCTGTCCCACGAAAAACTTTTGGTTAGGCGCAGGCTGGGGAGCCGACCGGGGTAAGCGAACACATATGGGGGTGGATATGGGTGGCAAGAGAGGAACTCCGATTTTTGCGGTGGAGGCAGGACGGATTGACCGAACTAAACGCCAATCAAATGGTGCTCTTCAAATTGTTTTGCGCGGAAAGAGTGGATCAAAGTATTACTACGGTCATATGGATAAGGTTTTGATTAAAGGTGGTCAGAAAATTAAAAAAGGCCAAGTAATCGGGAAAATGGGTGATTCGGGATCTGCCGGCGAAGTACATCTGCACTTTGAATTTTGGAAGAGCGGTAGGGAGTCAGCCGCTATTAATCCCATAAAGTTTTTAAAGCGAGTTTGCAAAAGTATTTAGTTCCAAGTCCGCGGATCCGTCAGATTCGAATCGGAGGAGGCAAATTGCTCAAAGTTGATCGCCGATCCGACAGAATTCACGGAATGGATGATCTGGTCAAACTCTGCAAGGCTTGTGGGAGCGATTATCACTGAGTCAAGCCACTGCTGTTGATGAATGAACTGCAAACTGAGGTCCAGGGAGTTCGTTTTTGCTACTTCACAAAATTCATGGAACTTGATGAGATCCGCGTGTTCAGAACTAGATGTGAGTAGCAGTCCCTGCAGAAAAATCGACCTTGCTTGAAATGCGATATCTGGAAAGGTTTCACCCGCGTAAATAAAACGTTGATCCAAAATATTGATGGGGATCTGGGCCGTATTCCAAATCGACAGCATTTCCTTAGCACTTAATAGATCCTCGAGAGCGTACGCCGAAATCCCGACATTCTGGGCTAGGCCCTCCTTGGTGCAGAATTCAAAAAACTGACTGACTGACTCTGCTTCATTTTGATCCAAAGTAAACCAGTCATGAATCAAAAGTGAGTTCACTGAATCCGTCTTGAGCCGAGCTAAACTTTGTTGCAGCTTTAGACTTAGAGCTGCCTTGGTGGCGCCCTTTGCTGACAATTTAGTCTGAATGTCAATTTCAGTCGTATCTAAATGGCCAATGCGAGTCTCGGAGTCTCCGTAGCTCGCTGCTGTGTCAAGATGCGAGATGTGATTTGCTCGCATTGATTTGAGTAGTGCCCCAATCACCGAGTCCTCTAGTCGCCCACTTTTATTTGTAACTCCGTAGTCCAAGCCCCATTGGGCCGTTCCGACAGCGAGTTTGCGGGACGAATTCACGGTCCGAGCCTAATGATTAGTTAATCACGTGGGTGAGGATCAGGATGATTGCGGTGACAAGCAGCAAAATACCGGAAGCAGTAAGAATCAACCGATAGGTGCGCGCGTTCATGCGGTGACGGCTTGCTGCAAGCGCGACCACAATGGCAACTTTGGCACCAACCAGAGTTAAATAAAACGCGACAAGAAAAACAATGGCTTGAGTTGGGCTCTCACGCCAAAATCCAATCAAGATTGTTGATCCAGCGGTTATCCAAAAAATCCACGGCGCCGGATTGAGGAAGTTGATCATTGCACCCTGGGCCACCACGGGGAGTCTTTGAAGTTTTGTGGGTTTCGGGCTTCCCATTTCGACCTCGGAATTGCGCATTTTGTGGGCGGACCAGAGGATTTCAAGACCAAATGCGGCGACAACAAGCGCACCCACGATTCCTAAAACGGTGATTGCGCCGTCGGGCAATTGAGATACCAGGGTCAGTGACAGCAGAATAATTACCGAGTCGGAGATCAGGGGAGCGATGGCGATTCTCAGCCCGGATCCTAACCCGCTGCGCAGGGTGGTCGAGATTGCTAATCCTGTGAGCGGGCCAGGTGCCACTCCTGAACCAAGGCCGATACTGAGACCTGCAAACAGTGCGGTCAGCATGTGAGTTCTCTGGTCAGTTCCAAAACTTGCTTCAATTCTGTAACCTCGAACGTTGGTTTGGCGTCAAGTTCCTCAGGAGTCTGTGAATTGCGATTGATCCAACAGGTCGTGAACCCAAACCAAGACGCACCAATAGCGTCCCATTGATTCGCTGAGACGAATAGAACTTCACCGGTTGAATTCACGCCTTGGGTTTTCGCCCACTCGAGCGCACGTTGATACAGAGCGGGGGCGACTTTGAAATCTTCTACTTGATCTGAAGTAATGAGCGTTTCACGGCTCACGTTGATACCCGCATTTCGCAGAATAGGAGTGATAAATGGTCGATCTCCATTCGTCACGATAGACCACGGAATAGTCAGTTCGTTAAGAACTTGATGGGTGTCCAAATAAGTCGTGCTTTTTTTGTATTGATCCATTATTTCTTGGACCAACCCGCTCTCTGGGTCAATATCAACGGAACGCAGGGCTGCTGTTAACGAGTCTCGGGTTATATCCTCGAAAGGCTTGTATCTTTTTCCGATTGACCGAAGGCGAGAGTAATCAATTTGTTTCACTCGCCATGCCGCACCAATTGCCTGTCCCTTGGTGGGAAATTGTTCCTCCAGAAAGGCATTAACCGTTGATATGTCGATAAGGGTGCCGAAAGCATCGAAGCATGTTGCACGTATTCTCAGCTCCGAGATTCCAGCCATTGTCCCAGTATGTCTAATTCGAGCCAGTGACACGAGAGAGAGGCAACAATGAGATTAAAATTCGCAGCGGTCACAGCAGTTGGAGCGTTAGTGGTAGCACTTTCGACAGCAACACTTCCAGCGTCCGCCTATGACAAGGGCGCTTACGGCTATGCCGCATCACATTTTCTCAATGAAAAGCAGATCCCGAAAGTATTCAAGGCCAAATCAAAGGGATTTTATGTTTCAATTAACCCAGCGGGTGTTTCGCAACCCGTCTGTGGCTTCGGTGCAGGTGAAAAGACGTCGGTAAAACTGGCCAAAGGATCTATCGAAGCCTTTGCAGGATATGACCTCAAGTTGAGAACGGCTGACTTGACGGTCAATGTAATCCAGTATAAAAGTAACGTAGCGGCGGAGAAAGCTTTTTCAACAATGAGCAAAGCTGTCAAGAAATGTGATGGAAGAGTTGATACGTCGTGGACGGGCCTAGACGGAACGGTTTATTCATCCGACACTGTCACGACAACTGGGAAAGTTCCTGGGGTGACCGTGGCGGGGGTCGAGTCAGTATTTATTAACCTTGACTCAAATTTTGACGCAACACCGGATGACCCGGCTTCTGTCAATGATCAACGGCACCTTTTTACATTGGTCAATGACGTAATTATTCAAAGTGGATTCGACATCGGGACATCGAAAGATCTTTCCGCTGCCCAGAAAAAAGGACTTGAAAAAGTGGCTTTTGACATGGTGGATTCCTGGCTCGACTAAATCCAGGTGGGCATCCACATGCGGAGCCGCCACTGGTCGTATGGAATCACCTCTCCGGTCCAGATCGGATAGAACCACCAGGCCGCCGCAATGACAGCTATCAGGTAAAGCGCAATGAGTGCGATTACCAAACGCTGTTGTTGTGGCGGCTTTCGTTGCAGGAGTTTCATAATGGTGAGTGCTATCGCCATGACGACGAAAGGAACATAGATCACCGTGTAAAAAGTGAAGACTGTGCGGTTGAGATACAACATCCAGGGCAACCAACCCGCAGCAATCCCGGCCAGGAGCGCTCCGGAGCGCCAATCACGGGTCGTAATCCAATTCCATAATTGATACGGGATGGCGAGTAATGCTGCCCACCAAATGATCGGGTTGCCAAGGGCCAAAACTTCCTGAGCGCAATGGTCAGTTGGACAACCAAGACTGCCGTCCTTGATGCTTTCATAATAAAAACTTGTTGGACGGGTCATGAGTGGCCAAGAAATTGGGTTACTTTGATAACTGTGTTCGCTTTGCAGGTTTACGTGAAAATTCCAAGCTTGGCGGTGGTAGTCAACAAGTGATCTCAGCGCGTTGGGAACTACTGAAGGATCTTTGTTGTCGGCCCAAGTGCGACCCCAACCGGTAGTGCTCAAGAACCAGCCACTCCACGAGAGTAAGTAGACGAAGACGAGCATGGCTATTGAGGTGACTAAAACAATTGGTGCACTCTTGGCGAGTGTTGCCAGCCATGGTCGGCTTACCCCAATCGTGCGCCGCGTCGAGACATCCCAGAGTAGAGACATCAGCATAAAGATCGCGATGAACCACAATGCTGACCATTTAACACTGACGGCCAATGAAAGAAGGGCCATTGCAGTCAGTCGCCATGGCCGGATTCCCAGCCCAGGACCAAACCCCTGGGCAATGCGTGCCCAGATCGTTTCTGATTCTCCACCGATCATTGCTAGGCGTCTGCGGGTGCGATCGCGATCCAGGACGAGCGCCCCGAAACCTGCCAGAACAAAAGTGCTGAGCACCATGTCCAACAGTCCGGTGCGACTCATGACGATGTGAATGCCATCAAGTGCAAGGAGTAGCCCGGCAATTCCTCCAAGGAGGTCAGATCTGGTCATGCGGCGGACAATGCGTGCGAGCATGAGAACTGAAAGAGTCCCCAGCATGGCTACCGCAAAACGCCAGCCAAAGGGTGAGACACCAAACAGGTATTCCCCTGTCGCGATGACCCATTTACCGGTAGGTGGGTGGACAACAAATGATCCTTGATCGGTGAAACCCGCGACGGTGCGCCAGTTGTCACCGGCAGCGAGCATGATTGGGTCATGTTCGTCAATCGCCTTGTGTTCAACACCAAATCGCAATAACGCCCAGGCATCTTTGGCGTAGTACGTTTCGTCAAATACGACCGCATCGGGTGTCCCGAGATTGACGAAACGAAGAATTCCAGCGAAGAGCGAAACCAGAAGTGGAGCAATCCAGGTTTTTATTCCCCGGGAAGGGAAAGTTGGGTACAGCCTTTCGGCAATTGTTGCGATGCTGCGATCTGGCCCGGCAGAGCCATTGAAGAGCTCTCGAAGCGTGGGGGACACGACCACATATTAAGTCGTGATGCACTATTGCATCATGGGTGCAAAGGATTCAGACCAATCCGAGGGCCAATTGGTATTTGCCGGTACTCCCATGGGCAATGTTGGTGACGCTTCAGCCCGCCTGATTACTGCAATTGAGCGGGCCGATGTAATCGCGGCAGAGGACACCCGCAAATTTATGAACCTTTGTTCACGGCTGGGTATTCGCTACGATGCAAAATTGGTTTCCAATTTTGAGGCAAATGAAGCCGGTCGCGTTGACCAACTACTCGAAGCTGTTAATGCCGGAAATATGGTGCTCGTGGTGAGCGATGCTGGAATGCCATCAGTGAGTGACCCCGGTTACCGACTGGCGGTTGCTGCAATTGAATCGGGAATTAATTACCAAGTATTACCGGGTCCCTCCGCCGTTCTGACTGCACTTCTGCTTTCGGGGTTACCCCCCGACAGGTTTTGTTTTGAAGGCTTCCTTCCACGTAAAAGTGGAGACCGCGTTCGCGCTCTCACCCAACTGTTACATGAACCACGAACTATGATTTTTTTTGAAGCACCGCACCGCCTTGAAAAAACACTCCATGACATGGCTGGAATATTTGGTTCCCAGCGGCTCGCAGCCGTCAGTCGTGAAATGACCAAGACGTACGAAGAAGTCATTCGAGGTTCAATACAGGAACTCATGGATTGGGCAACGGGAGAGATTAAAGGTGAAATCACTTTGGTCGTTGCGGGGAGTAACTCAACTGCTGGGAGTCAAGTTTCGTTAACGGAGTTAGTTGAACTTGTTCTGGAGCGTGTACAGGAAGGCCAGTCGACAAAAGATGCTTCGGCCGAGGTCGCTCTCAAGTTTGACCGGGCAAAGCGAGAGGTCTATGAAGCGGTAATCGCCGCGAAATCTAACAGCGCAATCAAAGACTAGGATTCGGGTATGACTTCGGTGGCCAAATCCTTCTACGTGACCACGCCCATCTATTACGTGAATGATTCACCCCACATTGGTCACGCCTATACGAGTACAGCAGCAGACGTCCTCACTCGCTGGCACCGGCAACGTGGCGAGAATGTGTGGTTTCTAACCGGCGTTGACGAACACGGAACCAAAGTCGCGCGTGCTGCCGAGCAGGGTGGTGTCACCCCGCAGGAATGGGTTGACCGGTTGGTCAACGACTCATGGAAGCCGGTTCTGGAAACAATTGACGCGAAGAACGACGACTTCATTCGCACGACCGAGGCCCGCCATGTTCAGCGGGTCCGCAAGTTTTGGGATTCGGTAAAGGACAACGGTTACGTGTACTCCGACTCCTACGAAGGCCCTTACTGTGTTGGTTGCGAGGAATTCAAGTTTCCCGCGGACTTAGTTCCCGGGACGGGTGAATTCCAAGGATCGCAGGTGTGTGCAGTTCACGGCCGACCCCCCGAAGAGTTAAGTGAAGACAACTGGTTTTTTAAACTATCAGAATTCACGCGGCCACTGATTGAGAGGTATGAATCCAATCCCAATGCGGTCCGCCCCGCGAGTGCCTACAACGAGGTCATGAGTTTCCTTCGCGGTGGTTTAGTCGATATCTCGATGTCACGTTCGAGTGTCACATGGGGGATCCCACTTTCGTGGGATGAATCCCAAGTCGTCTACGTCTGGTTTGACGCGCTCCTCAATTACATAACGGCTATCGGCTACGGAGCCGAGCCGGCAAGTAGCGAAGCTGAACTTTTTGAGCGCGTCTGGCCGGCAAATGTACAGCTAGTTGGCAAAGATATTTTGCGTTTCCACGCGGTCTACTGGCCCGCAATGCTGATGGCAGCCGGGCTTCAACCGCCAGCGCAAGTATTCGCGCACGGCTGGCTGTTGGTGGGTGGCGAGAAAATGTCAAAGACCAAGCTTACCGGCATTGCTCCTGAGTTAATCATTGACCATTTCGGTTCCGACGCATTCCGCTATTACTTCATGCGTGCAATCGCTTTTGGGCAAGATGGGTCCTTTTCATGGGAAGACATGAGTGCCCGCTACACCTCCGAGTTGGCCAATGGTCTGGGTAATCTTGTTTCGCGGGTAACCGCGATGGTCGGTAAGTACTTCGAAGGCGAACTTCCCGCCGCAGGCCCGATCAGTGATGCTGAAAAAATTATTCACGCATTGCTCACCAAGACGGTAATCGATGCGGACGCGTGTATTGACGAGCTTGATTTCGCCGGTGCCATTGGTCAAGTACGAACTTTCATTGAACACATCAACGGTTACGTGACCGAGCAAGAGCCATGGGTACTCGCTAAGAGCGAAGAAACATACGGGGCACTTGGGACTGTCCTCTACACGGTGTGTGAATCGCTGCGCGCAATCGCCGTTCTTTACAATCCGGTAATGCCGAAAGCCATGGAAGCGGTGTGGTCGAGTATTGGAGCGCGCGAAGCTCTAGGTGGACTGGCAGACCAGAGGGTGGAAAGCGCAAGCACTTGGGGCCAGTTGCCCGCTGGAGTTCGTGTTCACAAAGGTGAATCGCTCTTTCCACGTCTCGAGGACCCTGAAAGTATCTAATGGGCGAGGCAACGAATTGGCCAGCTGCCCCAGAGCCACTCCTGGGAACGGTGATTGACTCACATACCCATTTGGATGTTCACGACAACTCATTGCACGGCCTCAACGCGCCAGATCCGCAGATGTTACTTGATTTGGCACGTGGGGTCGGAGTTGATCGGGTAGTTCAGGTTGGGTGTGACGTTGCGTCTTCTCGCTGGGCGGTTGAGGCTGCGAGTCGTTTTCCTTCGGTAATCGCAACAGTCGCGCTACATCCGAATGAGGCACCACGTCGAGCCGCTAAAGGCGAGCTTGCTCGTGCACTTGAAGAAATTGCGGAACTCGCACAGTCGCCGCAGGTACGTGGGATCGGCGAAACTGGTCTTGATTACTACCGAACCGGTGCAGATGGTCGCCCAGCGCAACATGAGTCATTTCGCTATCACATTGATCTCGCCAAGCGACTGGATAAAACATTGGTGATCCACGACCGTGACTCCCATGACGACGTCATATCAGTTCTCTTGGATCAAGGTGCGCCAGATCGCGTTGTCTTCCACTGCTTTAGTGGTGATGCAGACATGGCAAAAAACTGTGCTGAGCATGGCTGGTTCATGTCTTTTGCTGGAGTCATCACCTTTAAGAACTCAGTGGCTTTGCGTGAAGCGCTCATGGTTGCCCCTCGGGAATTGATTCTCGTTGAAACAGATGCTCCCTATTTGACGCCGGTGCCAAACCGCGGAAAAGTCAATGCAAGTTATCTCATGCCATTCACGGTGCGGAAAATCGCAGAGCTGCGCGGCTTTTCAGAGTTAGAGGCAACTGAGCTGCTGACGGATAACACCATTCGCGCTTTTGGGGATTGGTGAGTGTGGGTACCTCGCTTGGTGCCGGAGCGATCCGCGAGCTAGCAGTTCGAGTGGGCATAATTCCAACAAAGAAACTTGGTCAAAACTTTGTTATTGATCCCAATACTGTTCGCTACATAGTCGAACAGTCAAGAATTGATTCCCAGAGCGTTGTTGTGGAGGTCGGTCCAGGTTTGGGCAGTTTGACACTTCGGTTACTTGAAATTGCATCACATGTAGCGGCAGTTGAAATTGATTCCAGACTTGCCGCACAGTTACCCATCACGGTTGAGGAAAGGTGTCCTGAACTGCTAGGAAAACTTAACGTTCTTAATCGCGATGCAATGAAAGTTCAATCAGGTGAACTCATTCCGGCACCGAGTGCTCTGATCGCCAACCTCCCGTACAACGTTGCTGTCCCGGTGCTATTACATTTCTTAGCGGAGATTCCCACGCTCTCAAGTGTGTTGGTTATGGTCCAGAAAGAAGTTGCCGACCGATTGTGCGCGGGGCCAGGCTCGAGAACTTATGGAATTCCAAGCGTAAAAATCCAGTGGTTCGGTAAAGCAGAGGCTGCAGGAAACATCGGAAAACATGTCTTTTGGCCAGCCCCCAACGTGGATTCAGGACTTGTGCGCATCCACGTCACACATCCGCATAGCGCAGTGGAAGGAGATAGGCGCGAAGTTTTCCAAGTTATTGACGCAGCATTCGCGCACCGTCGCAAGACCTTACGCGCAGGAATGTCGGACTATATTGGAACAGCTCAATTGGCTGAACAAGTTTTAACTCAAGCCGATATTGATCCAGGCGCTCGGGCTGAAACGTTGTGCTTAGATGCTTTCATTCGGCTCTCTGCAGCGATTAAAACCCTACGACTTTCCCAGCAATAGACTTCACCCGTTATGCGTAGCAATCCAGTAACCGTTGAGGTTCCCGCAAAAATTAATCTTGCTTTGGGCGTCTCACCTCTTGGAGCCGATAATTTTCATGAACTCGTCACGGTCTTTCACGCGGTGTCACTTTTTGACACCGTCACAGCGAAACCCGGCTCAAACGGGGTCACTCTCACAATCGAGGGTGAAGGTGCCAAACGGTTACCGGTCGATGACTCGAATTTAGCGGTGAAAGCTGCAAAACTTTTAGCACAACACCACGGAGTAAAACCGAAGGTTCAACTACACATTGATAAACGAATCCCAGTTTCGGGCGGGATGGCCGGTGGTTCAGCAGATGCGGCTGGCGCACTTATTGCCTGCGATAAATTATGGGAAACGAATACTTCACGCAAAGATTTTGAAGCCTTGGCAGCGCAGTTGGGTTCAGACGTCACCTTTTCCTTGCACGGTGGAACCGCGCTGGGAAGTGGCCGGGGTCAGTTGATCACCAGTGTGATCACAACCGGTGAGTATCACTGGGTGATCGCTCTGGCCGCAGGTGGCTTATCCACATCGAAGGTGTATTCCGAATTCGATCGCTTGCAAGCCGCGCTGCCAGTGGAGCCGCTTTCGGTACCAACACAGTTATTGCTGGCGCTGCGCGCCGGTGACTCACAGGAAGTCGGAGCCGTGCTGAGCAACGATCTTGAACCTGTCGCAGTGCGTTTGATGCCGAGCTTGGGTAAGACACTTCAAGTGGGACTTGATTTGGGTGCTCTCGGAGCCATGGTGTCTGGCAGCGGACCGACTTGCGTTTTTCTCGCTCGTTCAAAGGATCACGCGATTAACCTTGCGGCAAGCTTGTCTGGTGCGGGGGTATGCCGCAGCGTGCGGATTGCATCGGGTCCTGCCGTCACTCGAGTACTAGACGTCTAAAGCCGATCAAGCAGGTCGCGAAGCAGTTCGGCAAGCCGTTCTTGTTCAGGTGAACTCAATCCACTCAACGCAGTTTTTTCACGGTCTAGTAAATCTTTTATCGCTCCATCAACTGCACTTTGACCCTCGGTGGTGAGTGCCACGAGTACCCCACGTCGGTCAATTTCGTCGGGGAATCTGGTGACAAATCCACGTTCAAGGAGCCGATCCACCCGGGTGGTCATGGTGCCACTGGTGACGTGTGTTTGGGTAGCAAGCGTTCCGGGGGAAAGAGTAAACGGGGGTCCGGCTCGGCGCAGGGCGGCCAAGACATCGAATTCCCACGAATCCAGATTGTGATCACGAAATGCTTCTGCTCGAGCGAAATCTAGCTGAGCGGATAGTCGGGTTAGCCGAGAAAGTACCTGAAGGGGTGACACATCAAGATCAGGACGTTGCACCTGCCAGGCGGCAACAATTTGATCGACGTCGTCGGGTCGAGCCATACCACCATCTTATGTCAAGAATCTTGAGATCAAGATTCTTGACAACTTAAGATTTTTTCTTGTTGGTCAAAGTGGGCTTGGGATCCAGGTCTCGCAGACCATTCCAGGCCAGATTCACTAGATGGGCCACAACTTCTTCCTTCTTGGGTTTGCGAACATCAAGCCACCATTGCCCGGTGAAGGCGACCATGCCAACCAGCATTTGCGAGTACATGGGCGCGTACTTGTCATTGATTCCGTGGGACTTGAATTCGGCTGCCAACACGTCTTCGACTTGGGTGGCAATGTCAACCATGAGGCTGGCAAAGGATCCGGTTTGCGTGGTGACCGGAGAGTCGCGCACCAGAATGCCAAAACCTTGTGGGTTGGAGTCAATGTAATTAAACAAAGCGAGTCCGGCTTGTTCAACCAATCCGCGAGCGCTGGCACCGTCATTTCGCGAGCCGATGAGTGCTTCACTAATGGAATCAAGCAGGTAATTCGTCTCTCGATCAACCACGACAGCGTAAAGGCCTTCTTTGCCACCAAAGTGTTCGTAGACGACCGGTTTGGAAACCCCAGCCTTTGCCGCGATCTCTTCAACCGTTACCGCTTCAAAACCTTTTTCGGCAAAAAGTTTGCGTCCAACATTGAGCAATTGTTCCCGGCGTTGCTGCCCCGTCATGCGCACTTTCGCGCCGTTTGGTTTGCGGGCAGCGGGGACCGGGGCTGTTTTTAGCTCAATCACACTAGCAAGATCTTGTTCACCATCAAAAGTGGCGGACATAATCTATTCGCCGGTGTAACCGCGTAGGCGGAATCGGTCGTTTGGGTCCTTGAGTTTTTTGACTAAGCGCTCGGGCTTAGACCAGCGGACATCGGTCACCAAGCCGGTCAACTCCATCCCCTTGATAAAGCTGGCTGAAATGTCGATCTGGCCTTTCATCACTCCATGTCGGGCCGCGGTTGGGTCAACAT
>Ga0335396_10000851_pt1 | contig 41156 bp, 38 predicted proteins | sample FRY02_FD_205743 | JGI IMG/M metagenome (GOLD analysis project Ga0335396, IMG submission 205743) | Freshwater microbial communities from Lake Fryxell liftoff mats and glacier meltwater in Antarctica - FRY-02 (spades assembly) (version 2) | ecosystem: Environmental > Aquatic > Freshwater > Ice >... | reverse complement strand
AATATTAATTAAAGCTTTTGCTCTTTGTTTTAAAGTTTTTCCGTATAAATCTGCAATGCCATTTTCTGTAATAATATATTGAACATGCGATCTAGTTGTAACAACTCCAGCACCTTGTTTTAAAAATGGAACAATTCTACTTTCTCCTGTTTTAGTGATTGATGGCAAAGCAATTATAGCTTTTCCGCCTTGACTTAAAGATGCTCCACGAATAAAATCCATTTGACCACCAACACCAGAATACATTCTTTTGCCAATAGAATCTGCACAAACTTGCCCTGTAATATCTACTTCTATAGCAGAATTAATAGCAATCATTTTTGGATTTTTTCTAATCATTGCAGTATCGTTAACCATTGATGATTCTCTTAATTCTACAAACGGATTATCGTTTACAAAATCGTATAATCGTTTAGAACCCATTAAAAATGTTGCTAAAGCTCTACCTCTAACCGTGCCTTTATAATTACAATTTATAACATCTTTTTCTATCAAATCTATAACTCCGTCAGAAAACATTTCTGTATGCAAACCAAGGTCTTTATGATGTATTAATTTACTTAATGCAGCATTTGGTATATTACCAATTCCCATTTGTAAGGTGCTTTTATCTTCTATTAAAGAAGCAATAAACTCGCCAATCTTTTCTTCTTCTTTTGTAAAAGGTACAACGCTATGAGAATAAATTGGTATATTAACTTCTACCAAATAATCAATTTCTGAAACATGTAAAATTCCGTCTCCAAATGTTCTTGGCATATTTGGATTAACTTGTGCAATAACAATTTTAGAGTTTTCTATTGCGGCAACAGAAGCTTCTACAGAAACTCCTAAAGAACAATATCCATGAGAATCTGGCGGAGAAACATGTATAAAAACAACATCTATGATTAAAACTTTCTTTCTAAATAAATGAGGCAATTCGCTTAAAAAAACTGGTGTATAAGAACCGTTTCCAGCTTTTATAGTATGACGAACGTTTGCTCCGATAAAAAAAGAATTTACATGAAAACTTTCTGCTAATTCTGGATTTGCATATGGTGCGTCTCCTTCTGTATGTAAATGACAAATTTCTACGTTTCTTAATTCGCTTGCTCTTTCAGAAAGAGCTTTTGTAAGTACTGTTGGAGTTGCTGCAGCTGCTTGAACATATACTCTATCTCCAGATTTTACAACTTTTACTGCTTCTTGTGCAGTTACATATTTACTCATTTTTCTAATTTTTATCAAAGATAACATAGATTGTTTACAGTTTAAATGACATTTCTCATATTTACGTTTATATAAAATAAAACACTTTGTTAATCAGAACAACACAAGTCTTTTTAATATTTAAAAATTGTACATTTGCCTCTTTAAAATTTTATGTGATGATTATCCAAAAAACTAGAGAAGAAATAGAATTAATGCGTGAAAGTGCATTAGTAGTTTCTAAAACATTAGGAATGATTGCCCGCGAAATTAAACCTGGTGTAACAACTTTATATTTAGATAAATTAGCAGAAGAATTTATTAGAGATCATGGTGCAGAACCTGCCTTTCTTGGCATGTATGGTTTTCCTAATAGTTTATGCATGAGCCCTAATGCTCAAGTAGTTCATGGCATTCCAAACAACAAACCACTAGAAGAAGGAGATGTAATATCTGTAGATTGTGGTGCGTTAAAAAATGGTTTTTATGGAGATCATGCTTACTCTTTTGAGATAGGACAAGTTGCTCCAGATGTTAAAAAACTTCTTCAAGTTACAAAAGAATCTTTGTATGTTGGTATTAGAGAATTTAAAATAGGAAACCGTGTAGAAGATGTTGGAAATGCCATACAAAAACATTGCGAAAATCATGGTTATAGTATTGTTAGAGAATTAGTAGGACATGGAATTGGCAGAAAAATGCACGAAGATCCAGAAATGCCAAATTATGGTAAAAAAGGACGAGGAAAATTATTTGTAGAAGGAATGGTTGTTGCTATAGAACCTATGATTAATATGGGAACAAAAAACACAAAACATTTAAAAGACGGTTGGACTATTTTAACTGCAGATGGTAAACCAAGTGCTCATTTTGAGCATGATGTTGCTTTAATTGATGGCAAACCTGAGATACTCTCCACTTTTGCATATATATACGAAGCTTTAGGTATTGTAAGTACCGAAGAAGACGAATTTAGAAAAGTGCCGTTTAAAATCTAAAAGATAAATATTCTAAAATTCGTATTTAACTATGAAAAAACTTTTCAAATTTATACTTAATACAATTCCAAGACCTATCTTAATTAGATTAAGTATTGTTGCAAGTCCTGTTTTAGCTTTTTTATTAAAAGGAAGTCGTTTTACTGACCCAATAGATGGAAAAAGTTTCCGAATGTTTTTACCTTATGGTTATGGAACACAACGAAACAATGTACTTTCGCCAAGTACTCTTTCTTTAGAAAGACACCGGCTTTTGTGGCTGTATTTACAAAACGAAACTAACTTTTTTACTTCTAATACTAAATTAAAAGTATTGCATTTTGCACCAGAACAAGAGTTTTACAAACGTTTTAAAAAACAATCTAATTTAGATTATACAACTACTGATTTGCTATCACCTTTGGCAGATGTAAAAGCAGATATTTGCAATTTACCTTTTAAAGATAATGTTTACGATGTTGTTTTTTGCAATCATGTTTTAGAGCATATACCAAACGACACTAAAGCTATGCAAGAGTTATATAGAGTTTTAAAACCTGGCGGAATGGGTATATTTCAAATTCCGCAAGATTTAAACAGAGCGTTTACTTTTTTTGATGATACTATTACAGATGCCAAAGAAAGGGCAAAAATATTTGGTCAATACGACCATGTTAGAGTTTATGGTCGTGATTATTTTGATAAACTAAGATTAATAGGGTTTAAAGTAAACGAAGTAGATTACACAAAAACTTTAACCCCAAAATTAGTAGAAAAATATTGTTTAGCAAAAGGAGAAATAATTCCGGTTTGTTATAAAGATTAATCTAAAATTATATCTTTTAAATTATCTGTTTTATACTCTTGTAAATTATTGTTTTCATCAACATATAAAAGAAAAACATAAAGATCTTTTCTGTTCTCTAAAAACAATATAGTTTCATCTAAAGTCATTATCATAAATGTGGTTGCATAACCGTCTGCAATCATACAGTTTTTAGCTAAAACAGTTGCACTAAGAATATTCCCTTTTTGAGATAATCCTGTTTTTGGATTAATAATATGTACATATTTTTCTCCAGAAATAGAATCTGTTTTTACTTTTCTATAATTGCCAGAAGTTGCTAAACCCAAATTTTTAAGATTTACTTTGGCTATTATTTTTCTTTCTTCGGGTTGTTGTAAAGGGTCGTCAATTCCAACTACCCATTCTTTGTTTTCTAAAGTGTTTTTTCCGAAAGCAAATATTTCTCCGCCAATTTCTACAATTGCATTTTTAATTCCTCTAGATTTTAAAAAATCTGAAACTACATCTACAGAATATCCTTGAGCAATAGCATTAAAGTCGAAATAGGTTTCTTTGTGAAGTTTAGAAATAGTATTGTTTGCATTTAGTTTTACTTTATCAAACCCAACAAAATTTAATAAACTGTCTATTTTATTACCAGATAAATCTATGCCTTTTTTAGATGGTCCAAAACCATAAGCATTAACTAAAACACCTATTGTTGGATCGAATATTCCGTTGGTTTCTTTATAAATTTTAAAAGATTCGTTAAAAACAGTTTTAAATAAATTATCTGCCATTATAGTCGAATCTCCTGCATTTATTTGAGATATTAATGAGTTTGGTTTATAGGTAGATAAAGAAGCGTCGAATGCGTTTAACAATGAGTCTATTTGCGTCTTTGTTACATTTTCTAAATCACTAATATATTTTATAGCATAGGTGCTTCCTTGAGCTTCTCCTTGTATAATAAATTGATTTTGCTTTTTATCTTGGCAAGAAATAAACAATATAATTAAAATAAAAAAGCTATAATATTTCTTTAATTCCTGTATAATTAATAACATAATCGTTGTTTTTGGTAACTGGTTTATTATAATCTAATGCGTTTGCAATGCCAACTCCTGCAAATATTACTTTGGCCTTTTGTTTTTTGGCATGTTCTTTAAACGATTCCATCCAAATAACATCGAACTCATTTGGATCGTTTGGATACTTATATGAAGCTACAATTACAAAATGCAATGTATTTGAAGCTTTATCAACACATACAAATTGCGGATGTTTTTTTAACTGACTATTAACGGCAATAAACTCAAAATTTTGTTTTTCGAGTTCTTTACCAACATGATTCATTGCAAGATTGTGCAGTTCTTGTTTTGATAAAATTTCCATAGTGCAAAAGTAAGTAGATTGCTAAAAGATTCTCTATAAAACCAAAAAAACCGATACAAAAAGTATCGGTTTTAAATATATTATCCTCCAAAATCATCAAATCTGATATTTTCTGGTGGCATTCCAAAGTCTTCACCCATTTTTTGAACAGCATTGTTCATCATTGTTGGACCGCAAAAATATAATTCCATATCTTCTGGAGCTTCGTGTTTAGATAAATAATTATCTATTACTACGTTGTGGATAAATCCAACAAATCCATCTCCTTCTCCATCTATACCATCTTTAATTTTCCAGTTATCTTCTGGCATTGGCTCAGAAAGTGCCATGAAAAATTTAAAGTTAGAAAAATCTTTTTCTAAAGCTCTAAAATGATCTACATAGAACAACTCTCTTTTAGAACGACCACCGTACCAATAAGTAACTTTTCTGCCTGTTTTAATTGTTCTAAATAACTCGTATAAGTGAGAACGCAATGGTGCCATACCAGCTCCACCACCAACGTAAAGCATTTCTGCCTCACTTTCGTTAATAAAGAACTCTCCATAAGGACCAGAAACTACTACTTTATCTCCCTTTTTTCTTGAAAAAATATAAGAAGAAGCAATGCCCGGGTTAATACTTGCCCAACCGTTTTTGGCTTTATCCCATGGTGGAGTAGCAACACGAACGTTTAGCATAATTTTTCTTCCTTCTGCAGGATAAGATGCCATAGAATAAGCTCTTTCTATTGTTTCAGGATTTTTCATTTCTAATGGCCATAAATTAAATTTATCCCATTCTGCTTTAAATTTTTCTGGTTCTCCAGGATGCTCTTTTGGATGTGCCTCAATATCAATTTCTGAAAACTTAATTTCGCATTTAGGAATTTCTATCTGAATATATCCGCCAGCTTCATAATGCATGTCTTCTGGTAACTCAATAACAAACTCTTTAATAAAAGAGGCAACGTTATAGTTAGAATAAACAACAGCTTCGAACTTTTTAATACCAAAAACTTCTTCTGGCACTTGGATAACCATATCATTTTTAACTTTAACTTGGCAGCCCAATCTCCATCCTGCTGCAATTTCTTTACGTGTAAAATGTGGCTCTTCTGTAGGAAGTATAGAACCTCCACCATCTGTAACTATACATTTACATTGAACACATGTTCCGCCACCACCACAAGCAGAAGGTAAAAATATTTTACTTTGGCTTAAAGTTGTTAGTAATGTATTGCCTGAATCAACTTCGATTTCGTTTTTCCCGTTGATTTTAATCTTTACTGATCCAGATGGTAATAATTTTGCTTTAACACCTAAAAGCATTCCTACTAAAAGAAACACGATGGTTAAAAAAACTACTATACTGGCTATTATTATTGTAAAATCCATTATATCTATTAATTAAATTTTAATACCCATAAAACTCATAAACCCAATTGCCATTAACCCAGTAATTAAGAATGTAATTCCTAAACCGCGTAATGGAGCTGGTACATTAGAATAAGTAATTTTTTCTCTAATAGCTGCAATAGCTAAAATTGCTAAAAACCATCCTAAACCCGAACCTAAACCATAAGTTATTGCATGACTAATTCCTGGAAAATCTTTTTGTTGCATAAACAAAGAACCTCCTAAAATAGCACAGTTTACAGCAATTAATGGCAAGAAAATACCCAAAGCGGCATATAATGCAGGAGCAAATTTTTCTACAACCATTTCTACTAATTGTACCATAGATGCAATTACTGCAATAAACATTATAAAACTTAAGAAACTTAAATCCATAGATGCATATTCTTTACCTAACCAAGATAACGCTCCTGGTTTTAATAAATAATTATCTAACAAAAAGTTAATTGGAACTGTAATTGCTAAAACAAATATTACCGCAACACCTAAACCTACTGCTGTTTTAACTGTTTTTGATACAGCTAAATACGAACACATTCCAAGAAAATATGCGAAAATCATATTTTCTATGAATACACTTTTTACAAATAAACTAGCTAATTCTTGCATTTTTTTATTTTTTTATAGCGATGCTATGATTAGTGTTTTTCTATTAATTTTCTATTTCTAGAACGTTGAACCCAAATTATTAATCCTACAACAATTAATGCCATTGGAGATAATAACATAAGTCCGTTATTTTCATACCCTAAAGCATATAATCCTGTTGACTCTGCTAATGTAACGCCTTTATAACCTAATACTTCGTAACCCATTAATTTACCAGAACCTAATAATTCACGAAAAAAAGCTACGATAACTAATATTAAACCATAACTCGCACCATTACCAACACCATCTAGAAAAGATTTCCATGGTTTATTTGCTAAAGCGAAAGCTTCTAAACGACCCATAACAATACAGTTTGTAATAATTAACCCAACAAATACAGATAATTGTTTACTAACATCGTAAGAATATGCTTTTAGCACCTGATCTACTAAAATTACTAAAGCGGCAACTATTACAAGCTGAACAATAATTCTAATACGGTTTGGTATTAAATTTCTAATTAATGACACAATTACGTTACTAGCTGCTAACACAACCATTACCGAAATTGCCATTACTAATGCAGGTTTTAACTGAACTGTAATTGCTAATGCAGAACATATACCTAAAACTTGTACTGTAATTGGGTTATTGTCATCTAAAGGATCTGACAACAATGTTCTGTTTTTTTTTGAGAACAATGACTCTTTTTCTTCTGACATAATTTCTAGTTGTTTAAAGCTAATTTTGATTTTTGACTAGAGAAATAATTCTTATAATGAGACAATCTTTCTTTTATCATTGCAGTTACACCATCTCCAGTAATTGTTGCACCAGAAATAGCATCTACTTTATTATCGTCTTTAGATTGATTTACATTTCCTTTTGCTACATTAATTCCCACAATTTCACCAGATGCGTCTAATATTTTTTCGCCTAAAAAACGATCTTGAAACCATTTTTGAGTAATTTCTGCTCCAAGCCCTGGAGTTTCTCCTTTATGGTCAAATACAGCACCTCTAACAGTATTCATGTCTTCTTCTAAAGCTACATAACCCCATATTGCATCCCATAAACCAGCTCCTCTTAAAGGAACGATGTAGAATTTTTTACCATCTTGCTCTGCAACATACATTGGAAATCTTTGGTCTTCTGCTTTTTTATATAACTCTTGTTTCAAATTAATATCAAAAGCATTTACAAGTGTATCTACTGTACCATCAAGCTTTAAAGACAACTGTTCTTTAACAACTGTTGTAAATAAATCTGGTGCTTTATCTCTATCTACTTTTACTCCTACTGAAGCAAGAATGTTTTGCATTTTTTCGTTTTTAACATTTATATCTTGCATTGGTTTTAATGATGTAGCAGCAAGAGCTAATAAAGCTCCAACTATAACAATCATAATTCCTGCAAATAAAAATGTGTATCCGTTACTGTTTTTATCCATGATTAAGCTGATTTTATTTGATTAGCAACTCTTTTCTTTCTTCTATTGATGTTGCCTTCTACCACATAATGGTCGATTGTTGGAGCAAATACATTTAATAAAAGTATAGCCATCATTACACCTTCTGGATAAGCTGGATTAAATACTCTAATTAGTATACTAAAGAAACCTATAAGAAAACCATAAATCCATTTACCTCTATTTGTTTGAGCTCCAGAAACTGGATCTGTAGCCATAAATACAATACCAAAAGCTAAACCACCAACAAGTAAATGATTTATCCAATCAAAACTCATAAGAGCACTTGCTCCCCAAGCATTAAATGCAAATGCAGTTACTGCTGCACCAATAAATCCACTTGCAATAATTCTCCAACTTCCTACTCCAGTACCTATTAATATAGCAGCTCCAACGAGTATCCAAAGTGTAGACGTTTCTGCAACAGAACCTGGAATGTATCCGTTAAACATTTCTATTGTAGAATAAGCTACATCTTTGCCAGCAGCTAAAACTCCTAGAATTGTTTCTCCAGAAACTGCATCTGTTGTTGTTGCGTCGCTAACCCAAACTTTGTCTCCAGACATAAATGTTGGATATGCAAAGAATGCAAAAGCACGAGCTGTTAAAGCAGGATTTAATATATTCATTCCTGTTCCTCCAAAAGCTTCTTTACCAATTACTACTGCAAATATTACAGATAAAGCTAACATCCATAAAGGTAAATCTATAGGCATAATCATTGGTATTAATAAACCAGTAACTAAATATCCTTCGTTTACTTCGTGACCTCTATAAATTGCAAATGCAAATTCTATTGCTAAACCAACTCCGTAAGATACTGCTATCATTGGAATAACTTTCCAAAGACCGTGAGTAAACAGATTCATGAATGACATGTCTGAACCTTCTATTTGCACAAAATGTTGGTAACCTGCATTGTAAATTCCGAAAATTAATGCTGGAACTAAAGCTAAAACAACTGTTATCATTGTTCTCTTTAAATCTACAGCATCTCTAATATGTGCTCCATGTTTTGTTGTATGATTAGGTACATATAAAAATGTATCTAATGCATTTACAGCTGGTGCAAATTTTTCAAATTTTTCACCTTTACCAAAAGGCTTTTTTATTTGATCTATTTTATCTCTTAAAAACTTCATAGTTCTATTATTTAACCTACTTCGTTAATCATTAAATCTAATGCTTCTCTAATAATAACTTGTGCTTCTAACTTAGAAGTGTTATTGTAATCTATTAATGCAAAATCTTCTGGAGCAACTTCGTAGATTCCTAAATTTTCCATCTTATCTATATCATTAGCAATACAAGCTTTTAATAATTGCATTGGATAAATATCCATTGGCATTACGTCTTCCATTTCGCCTGTAACTACTAATGCTCTTTCTTCTCCATTTAAATTTGTATCTGCTGTGTATTTTTTACCAGGCATTAAGAAAGATAAAGCTGTTCTTTGCATACTATGTTTGTTTAAACCTGCAAAAGGCATCCAACCAAACATTCTGTATTGGTTTCCTTCTTTAATTACTGTTATAGAATTTGTATAGTAACCTAAATTTCCCTCTTTAGAAACTTTTGTTCCAGAAAAAACATCTCCAGAAACTATACGAACATTATCTGAACTTAATTTACCTTTTACAATATCTGAAACTTGAGCTCCAGTTTTAATTCTATAATATTGAGGTGAGCTTACTTCTGAACCAGATAACGCAACTACTTTTGTAGCATCAAATTTACCTGTTAAAAATAAATCTCCAATTATTGCAACATCTTGAGGCGTAACCGTCCAAACCCTTTCGCCAGCATTTACTGGATCAACTTTGCTAATTTGCAATCCAACATTTCCTGCAGGATGAGGACCAAAAACTTTATGCATTTCTACGCCCAAAATTCCGCTTAAAACAGAGTTAGATTTTCCGCTAACAGAAACATGAACTTTTCCGGTTGTTAATTTTGCTAACGCATCAATACCTGCTTGAAAAGAGGCAACTTTTCCTTCTAATGCAAAATTAACATCGGTTGATAATGGTGCTGATGAAAATCCTGAAATAAAAATAGCTTTTGGAGTTTCTGTAGAGTTTGCCACAACATCATAAGGACGTTGCTTAATAAATGGCCAACAACCAGATGCTAATAAGTGAGATTTAACCTCGTTATTAGACATAGTTTTTGGGTCTTTCTTGCCGTAATCTACAAATACATCTTGTGCATCTGCTTGAATTTTAATTTCTAAAATAACTCTTTTTTCACCACGTTTAATCTCTAATACCTTACCAGAAACTGGAGATACAAAATTAACGGCTGGGTCATGTTTAGAAAAGAAAATGGCTTCACCTGCTTTTACATCAGCACCTTCTTTTACCACCAATTTAGGCGTAACTTTATGAAAGTCTGAAGGTTTAATAGAGTAAACTTGAGATCGTAACACGTCTGAAACTTTTAATTCTGCCGTTCCAACTAGCTTCAAGTCTAATCCTTTCTTAATTCGAATGTCTTTTGACATATTTATGAAGATATGATTAATTAATATTTCTTTAAAAACAAAAATCGTGCAAATTTAAAAAATACTAAACAAATAGAACACATAAAATTGAATTTTTCTGTTAATGTTTAAATTATTTATAACGATTCTAAATTATTAAAGACTAAGTTTGTTTTTAATGCTACATCTATTACTTTTATTTTATAAACCTGTAATAAAATACTTAGCATATTATAAATGGTTAATATAATGATTTAAAAAAGCAACTTGGCATAATTATAGGTTGAATTTGTATATTTACACATTGAAATACAGTTATAAATGAAATGTTTTTTAGTTTTATTAGTTTTATTACCTACTACTATTTGGTCTCAACAAGAGATAGAAATACAGCAACCTTTTAACATAAAAACCATATCGTTTGTACAAAATGGTCAAAATGTTTTACCCTTTTTTAGATTAGGAGATTCTTTTTCTTTAATTTTTGATGATTTATATGGAGACGAAGCCAACTATTATTACACCTTAACTCATTGTGATTACAACTGGGACAAATCTGCTTTAGCATTAAACGAATACATTTCTGGATTTGACAATCAACGAATAATTAACTACGAAAATTCGTTCAACACGCTTCAATTATATTCGCATTATCAAATATCGTTTCCAAATCAATTTACAACCCAATTTAAAGTTAGCGGAAATTATATTATTAAAATTTTAAATTCTAACAACGAAGTTGTTTTTTCTAGAAAATTTATTTTATACGAAAATCAAACTAGTGTAGCCATGCAAGTAAAAACAGCTAGAGATACAAGGGACATTGATAAAAAGCACAATATCGAATTTAAAATTAACGCAAATCCTGTTCAAATTCAGAATCCTATTCAGAACATTAAAATATTACTTTTAAAAAACGGCGACTGGAACACATCCATAAAAAACATAAAACCTCTGTTTACCATTGGCAACGATTTAATTTATAAATACGATAAAGAAACTCAGTTTTGGGCTGGAAACGAATATCTGTTTTACGAAAACAAAGATGTTAGAAATGCCGTAAACAACATAAAAAACATAAGTTTAAACAACGTTTACAACACGCATTTATATACAAACGCTGCAAGAGCAAATAACGATTACACCTTTTTTCCAGATGCAAACGGTATATTCATTCCGCAAAATATTAATGCAGAAAACAATAACATTCAGGCAGATTATACTTGGGTTTATTTTAGCTTAAGTGCACCATCATATTTTTTAAATAAAGACCTTTTTATTACCGGAAATTTTAACAACAACATGCTAAAACCAGAATACAAACTTGAGTTTAATAAAGACAAAAATATTTACGAAAAAGCAATTTTTATTAAACAAGGTTTGGTTAATTATCAATTCACAATTGCAGATAGTAAAGGAAATATAGATGATGAAAATGCAATAGATGGTAATTTTTACCAAACAGAAAATAATTATTTTTGCTTTGTTTACTACAAAGGCAACAACGATAGATACGATAGAGTTATTGGAAAAGGAGTTGCAAATTCTGAAAATATTATTAGATAAGAAATGACGAAAGTTAAAAAAAATTACAGAAGCAAAAAATGTTTAAACTGCCTACATCCTTTAGACATTTCTGATAAATTTTGCTCTAATTGCGGACAAAAAAATACTACTTCTAAACTTAGTTTTAACGTTTTTTTACACGAGTTCTTTTCTAATTTTTATGCTTACGATTCTAAACTTAAAAAATCTATATATGCGTTAATATTTAAGCCTGGAATAGCAGCTTTAGAATATGTAAATGGTAAAAGAGCTAGTTATGCAAACCCATTTAGACTCTATTTTAGTATATCACTTGTGTTTTTTATATTGTTAAGTTTAATTACTAAATTCGAAGTAAAAGACCCTAACGATAAATTAAAAGATTTAAGATTAAACAACACAATAGATTCTATAACAAACACAGATACTATTAAAACCAATTTTATTTATTTAAAAGAAAAAGACATAAACAACCTTTCAATTTTTTCAAGAACAATAGAAAAAATAAATACTTTTAAAGAGTTTCATACTCGAAATCCAAATTTATCAATTGCACAATCTTTAGATTCATTAAACTACAGTCAAACAAAAATTAATACTTTTTTATTTAAAAAAACAAAAGAGGGTCAAGACTTTAGTTCCGACTTTACAGGTAATTTTAAAAAGTTTAAAAACTATATAATTGGTAATTTACCTATTATTCTATTTTTATCTATCCCTTTATTAACTATAATCTTTTCTTTAATTTATATTAGAAAAAAACAAACTTATGCAGAGCATTTAGTATATGTATTTAGTTTAATGAGTTTTATTTTTTTAATGCTTTTAATCAATACAATAACGGTACTTTTGTTTGGTTTTGATTTATCGGGCATTTTGTCTTTATTGTTTTTTTATTATTTCTACAGATCTTTAAGAAATTTTTATCATCAAAGTAGATGGAAAACAATTTTAAAATTTGTAATTTTGAATATATTATTGCCAATAACATCATTTTTTGTAGCGTTTTTTTTAATAATCATTGCTTTTATATTTTACTAATTATGGTTTCGCAAATAACCAGAGGCATAAAAATATCAGTTTCTACTAGTTTTGAAGGCACTTACTTTAAAAACTACAAGATAAATTTTGCCTTTGGCTATAAAATTACAATAGAAAACCATAGTAAAGATTCTGTACAATTAATATCACGTCATTGGGAAATTTTTGATTCTTTACATAATAAAGAAATTGTAGATGGCGAAGGCATTGTTGGCAAAAAACCTGTTTTAAAACCAGGCGAATCCCATATTTATAATTCTGGGTGTTTATTAACATCTCCTTTTGGCGCAATGAAAGGATACTTTAACATGATAAATTTTACTTCTACACGAAAGTTTAAAGTAATAGTTCCTACCTTTAAATTAAGCACTCCTTTTGCTTTAAATTAAACTTCAATATACTAAACAATACAGAAACTATTACAGTACAAAATTTAATTTTTTGTACCTTTGCAACTGTACTAAATTTTAATTATAAAAACACAACTTATGTCTAAAGGTTTTTTTAATGTGCCAAAAGCGGTTAACGAACCGGTTAAATCATATACTACAAATAGCCCAGAAAAAAAAGCTGTTTTAGAAGCCTACAAAACTATGTGGAATTCTAAAATAGACGTTCCTCTTTACATAGGTAAAGAAGAAATTAGAACAGGCAACACAAAAACAATATCTGCACCACATGATCATCAACATATTGTTGGAACGTATCATTTAGCAGAAAAAAGTCATGTAGAAAAAGCAATATCTAATGCTTTAGAAGCAAGAAAAAAATGGTCTCAAATACCATGGGAACATCGTGCAGCTATATTTTTAAAAGCGGCAGAATTAATTGCTGGACCATATAGAGCAAGAATAAATGCAGCAACAATGATTGGTCAATCTAAAAATATATTTCAAGCAGAAATAGATGCTTCATGTGAGTTAATTGATTTTTTACGGTTTAATGTAGAATTCATGACTCAAATATATAGCAACCAACCAAAATCTAATTCTGATGTTTGGAACAAGGTAGAATACAGACCTTTAGAAGGATTTGTATATGCAATTACTCCTTTTAACTTTACAGCTATTGCTGCAAATTTACCAGCAAGTGCTGCATTAATGGGAAATGTAGTAGTTTGGAAACCAAGTGATAGTCAAGTTTTTTCGGCAAAAATAATTATAGATGTTTTTAAAGAAGCTGGAGTTCCAGATGGTGTTATAAATGTTGTTTTTGGAGATCCAGTTATGATTTCTAACACCGTTTTTGATCATCCAGATTTTGCTGGAGTTCATTATACAGGTTCTACCTACGTATTTAAAGAAATATTTAAAAAAATAGGAAATAATATTCATACTTATAAAACGTATCCAAGAATTGTTGGAGAAACAGGTGGAAAAGACTTTATTATAGCTCATTCATCTGCAAATGTAAAACAAGTAGTAACTGGAATTACTCGTGGTGCTTTTGAATTTCAAGGGCAAAAATGTTCGGCAGCATCTAGAGCATATATTCCACAAAGTTTATGGCCAGCAGTTAAAAACCAATTAGTAATAGATGTAAAATCTATGAAAATGGGTTCACCAGAAGATTTTAGCAACTTTATTACTGCGGTTATTCATGAAGGTTCTTTTGATAAATTAGCTAGTTATATTGACCAAGCTAAAAAAGATTCGGATGCCGAAATCATTGTTGGAGGAAATTATGATAAATCTGTTGGATATTTCATAGAACCTACAGTTATTGTAACTACAAATCCTCATTACACAACTTTGGAAACCGAATTATTTGGACCAATAATGACAATTTATGTATATGAAGATGCTAAATGGGCTGAAACATTAAAATTAGTAGATGAAACATCTGAATATGCATTAACTGGAGCAATTTTTAGTCAAGATAGATATGCAACTGTAGAAGCTACAAAAGCATTAGAAAATGCGGCTGGAAACTTCTATATAAACGACAAACCTACAGGAGCGGTTGTAGGAATGCAGCCTTTTGGAGGAGCAAGAGCATCTGGAACTAACGACAAAGCAGGTTCTATGCAAAACTTGTTACGTTGGGTTTCTCCAAGAACTATTAAAGAAACTTTTGTAACACCCGAAGATTATAGATATCCATTTTTGGGGGAATAATGTCATTGCAAGGAGTTGCGAGGCACGAAGCAAAGCAATCTCCTTTTTATAAAAACCCCACAAAAATTCAGATGTTTTGAATTTTTGTGGGGTTTTTATTTAAGTGGCAAATGCACCACTTTTTTAGTTTCAAAAAAATCTTCTTTAAAAAAACCACTCAAATTATATTCTTTAGCTTTAGGAAAATCTTTTAGTTCTTCTGTTAAATCGCCTCCTTTTAAATATAAAATTCCGTTTTGTAAATCATTCTTTTGCGTTTTCTTAATTTTGTCTTTTATCCAACTAACAAAATCGGACATATTAGTTACAGCACGAGAAACGATAAAGTCAAACTCTTCTTTTACATTTTCAGCACGCATTTGTTCTGCTTTAATATTTTTCAACTCTAATGCATCAACAACTGCTTGAACAACTTTTATTTTTTTAGCAATGATATCAATTAAATAAAAATTAGATTTTGGAAACAAAATTGCAAGTGGAATACCAGGAAATCCACCGCCTGTTCCAATATCTAATATTTTAGAACCCGGTTTAAATTCTATTATTTTTGCAATACCCAAAGAGTGTAAAATATGCTTAATATAAAGTTCGTCAATATCTTTGCGAGATATTACATTAATTTTAGCATTCCAATCTTTATATAAAACTTCTAATTTTTGAAACTGAAGCTTTTGTTCTTCTGTTAAATTAGGAAAATAAGCTATAATTTCTTCCATAAAAAATATTTTATACAAAAGTAATAAAATTGAAAATAAAACTTTAACCTAAATTAAACGTTTACAACTTTATTAATTTTTATCTTTGGCTCTTTAAATTAGAGAATCATAAAATTATGACCACCAATATACCAACTTTTTCAAAACAAGATAGTTTAAAATTCTTTAGAACTTTAAACTCAAGGGTTAACAATTATTTTAAAGAAAATAATATTCAAAAAACTGGAAACTGGAAACTTCACCTTAAAACTATTGTGATGTTTTCTGTCTTTCTAACACCATATTTCTTTTTACTTGCTATGGATATGCCTTTTTGGACATACCTTTTACTTAACGTGGTAATTGGCGTTGGTATGGCAGGAGTTGGAATGAATGTTATGCATGATGGAAACCACGGCTCTTATTCTAATAAAAGCTGGATAAATAAAATTATGGGTGGTAGCATTTACATACTCTCTGGAAATGTATATAACTGGCAAGTACAACACAATGTTTTACACCATACTTATACCAACATTCCGGGTCATGATGAAGATTTAGATGCTGGAAGAATAATTAGGTTTACAAAAGACGCTAAATGGCATCGCTTTCATAAATTTCAACATTACTATTCTGTGTTTTTATATGGCTTATTAACATTTAATTGGGCTATTACTACAGACATTCTTCAGATGAGACGTTACTTAAAAAGGAAACTTTCTTATGGAGAAGCAAAAAGTCCAGCGTTTCAATGGACAACATTAATTATAACAAAAATTATTTATTTTACAATTTGGATTGTTTTACCATTAGTATTTGGTGTAACATGGTGGAAAGTTATAATAGGTTTTACAGTTATGCATTATACTGCAGGATTAATTTTAAGTATCGTTTTTCAATTAGCACATGTTGTAGATGAAACCACAAATCCGGTTCCAAATGAAAACGGCGAAATAGAAAACACTTGGGCAATTCATCAAATGTTTACTACCGTAAATTTTGCTCCAAAAAATTGGATTGTAAATTGGTATACAGGTGGTTTAAACCACCAAGTTGAGCATCATCTTTTCCCGAATATCAGCCATATTCACTACGGTAAAATTGCAAAAATTGTTCGTGAAACTGCACAAGAATGCAACTTACCTTATCACGAATACAAAACAATGGGAAGTGCTATAATTGCTCATTTTAAACACTTAAGAGAGTTGGGTAAAAAACCACAAATTGCATAATTTAGCTACAAACCGCAAATTAAATCAAAATGAATCCTCTTTCTGATAGAATTAATAATTTGTCTACTTCTCAAACCTTAGCTATGGCAGCATTAGCAAGAGAATTAAAACTGCAAGGTAAAGATATAATTAGCTTAAGTTTAGGAGAACCCGACTTTAATACTCCAGATTTTATTAAAGAAGCGGCAAAAAAAGCTATAGACGAAAATTATAGCAATTATACTCCAGTTGATGGATATTTAGAACTAAAAGAGGCTATCTGCAAAAAGTTTAAAAGAGATAATAATTTAGATTACAAACCTGCCAACATTGTAGTATCTACAGGAGCAAAACAATCTTTATATAACATTGCACAAGTAATGTTAAACGATGGAGATGAAGTAATTTTACCAGCCCCATATTGGGTAAGTTATTACGAAATTATAAAAATGTCTGGCGGAATTCCTGTCGAAGTTCCTACAAGTATAGAAAGTAATTTTAAAATTACACCAGAACAACTAGAAAAAGCAATTACACCAAAAACAAAAATGATTTGGTATAGTTCGCCATGTAACCCAAGCGGTTCTGTTTATAATAGAGAAGAACTAACCGCAATTGCAAAAGTTTTAGAAAAACATCCACAAATATATTTTGTTTCAGACGAAATTTACGAACATATAAACTTTTCGGGCACATTTTGTAGCATGGCATCAATACCAGGCATGTTTGATAGAACAATTACCGTAAACGGAGTTGCAAAAGCATTTGCAATGACGGGATGGAGAATTGGTTATATTGGAGCTCCAGAATTTATTGCAAAAGCATGTACAAAAATGCAAGGTCAAGTAACTAGTGGAGCTAACTCTATTGCACAAAGAGCAACTATAGCTGCTGTAGAAGCAGATCCAAAAGTATTAAATTACATGGTAGAAGCTTTTCATAAAAGACGTGATTTAGTTGTTGGATTAATTAAGGAGATTTCAGGATTAAGAATAAATGTTCCAGAAGGAGCGTTTTATGTTTTTCCAGATGTATCCTCGTTTTTTGGAAAAACATTACACGGAAAATTGATTAACAATGCCGATGATTTTTCTATGTATTTATTATCCGAAGCAAATGTAGCAACCGTAACAGGAGATGCATTTGGCAATCCAAATTGCATACGGATTTCGTATGCAACTAGTGAAGAATTATTAACCGAAGCTTTCAAAAGAATTAAAGAAGCTTTATCTTAACTATATTTATTATGAAAAAATTGTTTTAGCTCTTAGTCTTTTTGTTTGCATTACTGCAAATGCTCAAGACAAATCAAAAACACAAATAGTAGAAGCTGCTTGTGGTCAATGCCAATTCGACATGAAAGGCAAAGCGGGTTGCGATTTAGCTGTTCGTATTGACGGGAAATCTTATTTTGTAGAAGGAACATCTTTAGACGATCATGGAGATGCACATGCAAAAGACGGCTTTTGTTCTGCCGTTAGAAAAGCAGAAGTTGTTGGCGAAGTAAAAAACGCCGTTTTTGTGGTAAGCAAATTTAAATTGCTTCCAACTGGAGGTCACAATAACAGCGATGGTCACAAACATTAAAGCAGAAAGCGGAATTGAATTCCGCTTTTTTTTGGATTGAATTTATCAATTGTTATTTTTGCTTTCAAGTTTAGTGTTCAAACTACTTTAAACTTTTAAACTATAACCTTTTAAACTTACCAGATGAAAGCATACGTTTTTCCAGGACAAGGAGCACAATTTACCGGAATGGGTAAAGATTTATACGAATCTTCTGCAGAAGCAAAAGAATTATTTGAACAAGCTAATGATATATTAGGTTTTAGAATTACAGATATAATGTTCGAAGGAACAGCAGAACAATTAAAAGAAACCAAAGTTACACAACCAGCTGTTTTTTTACACTCTGTTATTCTTGCAAAAACATTAGGCGATAGTTTTAAACCAGAAATGGTTGCAGGACATTCTTTAGGAGAATTCTCTGCATTAGTAGCAAACGGCACTTTATCTTTTGAAGATGGATTAAAATTAGTTTCTAAAAGAGCTTTAGCAATGCAAAAAGCTTGTGAAATAGCACCATCTACAATGGCTGCAGTTTTAAATCTAGAAGATAAAGTTGTAGAAGACATTTGTGCATCTATAGACGGAATTGTTGTTGCGGCAAATTACAATTGTCCGGGACAATTAGTTATTTCTGGAGAATACAAAACGGTTGAATTAGCATGCGAAAAAATGAAAGAAGCTGGAGCAAAAAGAGCTTTAATTTTACCAGTTGGAGGAGCTTTTCACTCGCCAATGATGGAGCCAGCTAGAGAAGAATTAGCAGCTGCAATTGAAGCAACTACGTTCTCAACGCCAAGTTGTCCGGTTTATCAAAATGTAACAGCAAGTGCTGTTTCAGACGCAACCGAAATCAAAAAGAACCTAATTATTCAACTAACAGCTCCTGTAAGATGGACACAATCTGTACAACAAATGATTGCAGATGGTGCAACAAGCTTTACAGAAGTTGGCCCTGGTAAAGTATTAGTAGGTTTGATTGGAAAAATTGATAAAGAAGCAGAGACTTTTTCTGCTTAATAAGTTTTTATTTTATCATTTTTTGTTCCCATTTCCAAGCGGAAGACAGCGCTTCTTCTAATGAATATTGTGCTTTCCATCCTAAAACAGCATTGGCTTTATCGGTATTGGCATAAGCCGAAATCACATCACCTTCTCTTCTGCCAACAATTTTATAGGGCAATTTTTGTCCTGAGATTTTTTCAAAAGTAGTGATAACTTCCAAAACAGAACTTCCTGTTCCTGTTCCTAAATTGAACGTTTCAACTTTGTCTAAATTTTGATTATTCAATAAGCGTTGTAAAGCTACAACATGCGCTTTTGCCAAATCGACCACATGAATATAATCGCGAATACACGTTCCGTCTGGTGTTGAATAATCATTCCCGTAAACCGAAAGTTCTTTTCGTAATCCAATGGCAGTTTGAGTGATAAATGGCACTAAATTTTGTGGAATTCCAATCGGTAATTCTCCTATTTCTACACTTTTGTGAGCTCCAATTGGGTTAAAATATCGAAGTAGAATTGCGTTTATATTAGAAATTCTGACTACATCTGTAATTATTTCTTCTCCTATTTGCTTAGTATTTCCATAAGGAGAATTTGCTGGTTGAATGGAAGCATCTTCCGTGATTGGCATTTTTTCGGCTTGTCCATAAACCGTACACGAGGAACTGAAAATGAAATTAGCTTTTGATTTTTGTTGTAATTCTTGTAATAAATACACTAATGTATTTATGTTGTTTTCATAGTACAACAACGGATTTTCAACGCTTTCGCCAACCGCTTTACTGGCTGCAAAATGAATGACACCAGCAACATCGTTATGTTTTTTAAAGAAATTTTGAACCGCCGATTTATCCCTTAAATCAATGTTTTCGAATATGGGTTTTTTTCCTGTTATTTTCTCAATTCCGTCAAGAACTTCAATAGAAGAATTGGAAAGATTGTCAATAACTATAACATCAAAACCTTCGTTTTGCAATTCAACAACCGTATGTGAACCGATAAATCCTAAACCGCCAGTTACTAGTATTTTCATTTTTTTTGAGAAAATAGAAAAAAGAGAACAGAAAATAGAAGCATATTTAATAAATGTCTATTTTCTATATTCTATGCTCTTTACTCTTTATTTTAAGAATTCTAAAATCGAATCTGTTATAAATTTAATTTGCTCGTTGTCTAATTCTGTATGCATTGGCAACGCAATAACTTCTTGGACTAATTTATTTGTTACAGAAAAATCGGCTTCGTTATAACGCGAATCTTTATATGCTTTTTGACTATGTAACGGAATTGGATAATAAATAGCACACGGTATATCTTTGCTTTGTAAATGTGCTAATAAACCATCTCTTTTACCATTGGTAATTCTTAAAACATATTGATGAAAAACATGGTCATCGCCAGCCAAATCAAAATCTGGAGTAATTATAGATGAATTTACTTTTAGTGCTTGATTGTATTTATTAGCCGCTTCTCTTCTAGAATTATTGTAAGTGTCTAACAAAGGTAATTTTGCATTTAAAACCCCCGCTTGAATACTATCTAAACGAGAGTTAACTCCAACAACATCATGATGGTATCTTTCGTACATTCCGTGGTTTACAATTCCTCTTAAAGTATGTGCCAATGCATCATCGTTAGTAAAAATTGCTCCTCCATCGCCATAACAACCTAAGTTTTTAGACGGGAAAAAAGAAGTTGCCCCAACATGACCAATTGCTCCAACTTTAGTTTTAGAACCATTGTTAGATGCATAATTAGCTCCAATTGCTTGTGCATTATCTTCTATAACATATAAATTATGCTCTTTTGCAATTTGCATAATAGCATCCATATTTGCAGCTCTACCAAATAAATGTACTGGTACAATGGCTTTGGTTTTTGGTGTAATTGCTTTTTTAATTGCTTCTATAGATATATTCATATTATCTACATCAACATCTACTAAAACAGGAGTTAATTGCAATAAAGCAATAACTTCTACTGTTGCTGCAAAAGTAAAATCGGCTGTAATAATCTCATCGCCTGGTTTTAAATCTAATCCCATCATGGCAATTTGTAAAGCATCTGTACCATTTGCACAAGGAATTACATGTTTTACTCCTAGATAATTTTCTAATCCTTTTTGAAACTGATGAACTAAAGGTCCGTTTATATAAGTATTTGTGTCTAATACTTCTTGAATAGAAGCGTTTACAGTGTCTTTTATTTTTTCGTATTGACTTTTTAAGTCAACCATTTGTATTTTTTTCATTATAAATGTAGATTTAAATCACGCAAAATTACTAATTATATGCCTTTCTACAATGAAAATTATATAAAAGAGATGTATTTTAGCCACACAATTATTAGCTTATGTTTTTTATCTACAATGTCTTTGTTCAAATTGCTGAAATTTTCTTGAAAATAACAGCATTGTTTAGTTATAAACTAAAATTATTTGTAGAAGGCAGAAAGTCTTCTTTTGCTATTTTAGAGCAAAATATAAAAAGTTTTGATAAAACAATTTGGTTTCATGCTGCATCTTTAGGTGAGTTTGAACAAGGTTTGCCTATTATAGAGCAAATAAAAATCTCGTTTCCCAATCATAAAATAATTGTTAGCTTTTTTTCTCCTTCTGGTTTTGAAGTTAGAAAAAACAACTCTGTTGCAGATGCTACTTTATATCTTCCGCTAGATACAATTAAAAATGCTAAAAAATTTATAAGTCTTGCTCATCCAGACATGGTGTTTTTTATTAAATACGAATTTTGGCCAAATTATTTAAACGAGTTAAAAAACAAGCAAATTAAAACATATTTAGTTTCTGGTGTTTTTAGAGAAAAACAAGCCTTTTTTAAATGGTATGGAGGTTTTTATAGAAACGCTTTAAAAACATTTGATTACTTTTTTGTACAAAACGAAAAATCTAAAAAGCTTATTCAAAGCATTGGTTTTAATAATGTAAAAATATCGGGCGATACTAGATTTGACAGAGTAATTTCTATCTTAGAAAGAGATAACACTTTAGATTATATTGAAAATTTTAAAAATAATCAACCAACAATTGTTATAGGAAGCTCTTGGCCAAAAGATGATAATTTGTTAATAGAATATATTAATCAGGCATCAAATAACATTAAATTCATTATTGCTCCTCATAATATAAAGCAAGACCAAATTGCAAAACTTAAATCTCAAATTACAAAACCAACCGTTTTATTCTCTGAGAAAAACGATGCTGATTTATCAAAATTCAATGTTTTTATTATAGACACAATTGGCATTCTAACAAAAATATATAGCTACGCAGATATTGCTTATGTTGGAGGTGGATTTGGCAATCCTGGTGTTCATAACATTTTAGAACCTGCAACTTTTGGATTACCAATTGTTGTTGGTCCTAATTATTTGCATTTTGCAGAAGCAACAGCTTTAGTTAATTTAGAAGGTTGTATTTCTATTACAGATTATTCAGATTTAAAAAACGCTTTCGATTTATTGCTTCAAAACGAAGATGAACGATTAGAAAAAGGACATATTTGCAATACTTTTGTTCAAATGAATAAAGGTGCAACCAAAACAATACTAAAGCATATCCTTAACGAAAACTTAAATTAAACACACAAAAATTTCAAAACTTGTATCTTTCAAAAATCAAAACTAACTTTTATGAAATTAATTAGACTCTTAGTATTATTTATCACATTACAAGCCACAGCACAACAAGGCGGAATGTGGATTCCTTCTTTATTAGAAGGTATGAACGAAAAAGAAATGAAGTCTTTAGGCATGAAAATGACAGCTAAAGACATCTACAACGTAAATAAATCTAGCTTAAAAGATGCTGTTCCGCATTTTAATGGCGGTTGTACAGCAGAAGTTATATCGTCTAAAGGATTATTACTTACAAATCACCATTGCGGTTATAGCCAAATTCAATCGCATTCTACAGTAGAAAACGATTACCTTGAAAAAGGCTTTTGGGCTATGAATTTAACCGAAGAGTTACCTAACCCAAACTTAGAAGTAACTTTTATTGTTAAAATAGAAGATGTTACCAAACAAGTTCTTGAAGGCACAGAAAGTCTATCTTTTGAAGAAGATAAACAAAAGAAAATTCAAGAAAATATTGCAAAAATAAATAAGTCGCACTCTAAAGAGTTATGGCAAGAAAATAGAATTAGAACTTTTTATGAAGGCAACCAATACATGCTTTTTGTTGTAGAAACGTATAAAGACGTTAGATTAGTTGGAGCTCCACCATCTTCTATCGGTAAGTTTGGTTCTGATACAGATAACTGGATTTGGCCACGACATACAGGTGATTTTTCTTTATTTAGAATTTATGCCGATAAAAATAACAAACCCGCAGAATATTCTGTAAACAATGTACCTTATACTCCAAAACACTTTTTTCCAGTTTCGGTTGATGGAATTAAAGAAAACGATTTTACAATGGTTTTTGGATATCCAGGTAGAACACAAGAATATCTCCCGGCAATTGCAGTAGAACAAATTGTAAACGATTTAAACCCTGCAAAAATAGAAATAAGAGATGCAGCATTAAAAGTGCAAGATGGTTTTATGAGAAAAGACCAAGTAATAAAAATTCAGTACGCTTCAAAATATGCTAATGTTGCAAATTATTGGAAAAAATGGATTGGAGAAAATCAAGGATTAAAAAAATCTAATGCAGTTGAACTAAAAAAACAACAAGAAAAAGAAATTACTCAAAAAATAATAAATTCGGGCAAACAAAACGAATATGGCACTATTTTACCAGAATTCGAAAAATTATATAAAGAAATAGCCCCTTATGCGTTAAGCAGAGACTATTTTACAGAAGTTGTATTAAGAAACACAGAACTTTTAAGTTTTGGCTATAGATTGTATCAATTAGAGCAATTATACAACACAAGAGGAGAACAATCTTTTAACGACAGAAAAAACAATTTAATTGTAGGATACGAAGACTTATATAAAGATTTTAATAAAAATGTAGATCAAAAAGTATTCGAACAACTTATTAATCTATATGCTACAAAAGCTCCTAAAGAGTTTTTGCCCGAAAATTTATTAAACATTGATATTCTTGCGGTTTCTACAGAAATTTACAACAACTCTAAACTAACGTCATACCAATTATTTAAAGAATTGCTAAACGGAGATGCAAAAACTGTTATAGAAAACCTTAATAAAGACAAAGGTTTTCTATTTATAAAATCTTTAGCAGATGCATATTTGCAAAAAGTTTCTCCAAAATACGATGCTATAAATTTAAAAATTTCTGCATTGCAAAGAAATTACATGAAAGCAATTTTAGAGTTAAATCCAACCGCTAGAATTTTTCCAGATGCAAACAGTACATTAAGGGTTACTTATGGTAAAGTAAACGGATACAGTCCGTCAGATGCTGTATATTACAATCCTGTAACTTATTTAGATGGTGTAATAGAAAAATTTGTGCCTGGCGATTACGAATTTGATGTTCCAAAAAAATTAATAGAATTATACAACAACCAAGATTATGGTATTTATGGAGAGAATGGCAAAATGCCAGTTTGTTTTATAGCTACAAACCACACAACAGGAGGAAATTCTGGAAGCCCAGCAATTGATGCAAAAGGTAATTTAATAGGATTAAATTTTGACAGAGTTTGGGAAGGAACAATGAGCGATATTTATTACGATCCTGCTATTTGTAGAAATATAATGGTAGATATAAGATACATTCTATTTATAGTAGATAAATTTGCTGGAGCCAAGCATTTAGTTGACGAAATGACTCTAGTAAAGTCTAAAAAAAAGGGAAATAAGTAATTTTTTAAGAAAATAAAGAATTTAACAGTAAAATTTTATACTAATAAAAGCTTAAAAAAGCCCTATTTTAAACAACTCAAACGTTTGAAACACAAATAGTTTGTTTTTTTTTAAAAAAAAATATAGATTTTATTTTGTTGAACCAAAATATTTATATCTTTGCCTCGAATTAATAATTAACCTTTTATAAATAATTAAGATGAAAAAAGTAATTTTAAGTTTAGTATTCGTTTCTGCTTTAACAGTAGTATCTTGTAAAGAGAAAGAAGCTGAAGTAGTTGAAGAAGTTGCAGTTGAAGTAGTTGAAGAGGCTGCTGTAGTAGTTGATTCTGCTGCTGCTCCAGTTGAAGCTGCTCCAGTTGAAGCTGCTCCAGTTAAGTAATTAGTACTTACAAAAAAATAACCACTTGCTTTGCAAGTGGTTTTTTTTTACAATAAACTCAAGCAATATTATATCTTTTTTATCATGTCTCGTCCTGAAAAAAGTTCACACATTTTGTTAGAGAATCCTGTTTCAAAATTTACACTTTAAAATTAGTCCTGAACTATTTTTACAAAACTGTTAGAATTTAAAGTTAAAGTTTTACATTTGAAAACCTTATGCTTTAACCAAACAGAACAAGAAAGCCTTTGCATAAAAAAAATAAATGAAAATAATTTACACAATTGCTTTAGTGCTGTTAATAGGAGTAGGTGGTTGCAAGGAAACACCTAAGGAAAAAAAGAATGTAATTGCCCAATCGGGTACTGATATTGATAAAATTCAATTGACAGACTTGGCTGGTCAGCCCCATGAAATTAAACGTTATAATAACAAAACGGTTTTTGTAAACTTTTGGGCTAGCTGGTGCAAGCCTTGCATTATGGAAATGCCTTCAATAGAAAAAATGCAAACCAGACTTAAAGATGAAAATATAATTTTCCTTTTGGCCTCAAATGAAGATGTAAAGGAAATTGAGGTCTTTAAAAAGAAAAATAACTATACTTTTAATTATACCCGGATTGAAAATATGGAAGCATTAAATATTCAGGGACTTCCCACCACTTTTATTTATAACCGGGAAGGCAAACTTGTTTTTTCGGAAATGGGTATCCGTAACTGGAACGACAGCACTAACATTGAAATCATTCTTAAAATAATAAATCAAAATGACTAAACACCTAAGCCTTTTACTGTTCATTATAGTATTTGCATCATGCAAGATGGATAAAAAAGAAAAACAAGACACTGCAATGGCAGAAGTAAAACAACTTTCTTCTCCTGCAAAGGATTCATGTGTTGCGCCGTCCCTGTTTACAGACAGTAAGGGATTGGTTTATTTATCATGGATTGAAAAAAAGGAAAAGGAGAATTATTTTAAATTTTCTATCCTTGAAAATGATAAGTGGTCAGAACCTGTAATTATAGCCACAGGAAATAATTGGTTTGTTAACTGGGCCGATTATCCAATGCTGGCATCTGATGGAGCTAATCATTTAATAGCACATTTTTTGGAAAAAAGTGGAAAAGGTACATATTCATACGATATAAAGGTTTTGAGTTCTGACAACAGCGGAAAATTATGGGCTGTTGCAAAAACACTTCATGATGACGGCAAGCAGGCTGAACATGGATTTGTTTCTATAGTTCCTTATAATAATGATTTTTTTGTTTCATGGTTAGATGGAAGAAATACTGGGATGGAAGAAGGCAAAGGAGGTCATGAAGGACATCATGGATCAATGAGTTTGCGGGGTGCTATTGTTGATAAACAGGGAAATAAAAAAGAAGAATGGGAACTAGATAACCGTGTCTGCGATTGTTGTCAGACCAGTGTTACCATTACTAAAAGTGGTCCGGTAGTTGTGTATCGTGACCGTTCGGATGATGAGATTAGGGATATGTCCATCGTTCGTTATGTGAAGGGTGAATGGACTGCACCAAAAACAATTCATGCTGACCAATGGAAAATTGCAGGTTGCCCGGTTAATGGACCTCGTGCAGATGCAATAGGCAATCACCTTGCCATCGCCTGGTTTTCTATGCCGGATACAAATGGGCAGGTTAATATAATTTTTTCAGAAGATGGAGGAGCAACATTTAAAAAACCTATCCGCATTGATGAAGGCAATCCAATTGGTCGTGTGGATGTAGTAATGCTAGATTCCGAAACTGCCATGGTTAGTTGGATGGAAGGCTCTGCAATTAAAGTAGTAAAAGTAATGGCAGATGGAACAAAACAAGCTTCAATTCAAATTTCTTCCTCTTCCGAATCCCGATCAAGTGGATTTCCCCAAATGACCCTTTCTGGAAATAAACTCATATTTGCATGGACGGATGATAAGGAAAAGACTGTAAAAGTGGCTAGCCTGGATTTGTAACAGGGGAAATAAATTGTCATTAAAAAATACAATCGTATTCAAAAAAGATAAAAGGCGAACCATAATAGATGGAACGCCTTTTTTTAATTCAGTCAATTACTAGTGTTTTTTTTATATATTAGCACAAGGAATAATGGCTGAACGGTTGTTAGAGCTATTTAAGAGTTAGTGGCAAACTAAAAAACGAAACGAAATGATAGAACCTTTAGAATATAGAATATTAAAACATTTACAAAAAAATGATACTGGAGAATATATTGATTTGTCATCTATAGATGATAATGAAAAATTATTAAATAGTAAGCTAAAAGAACTCATTGATAAAAAATTTATAAAAAAAACATACACTCCAAAAAAATCTTATATATCACCTAAAGACCCAGTGTATAAAATTTTATTTGACGGAATAAATCATCTTAAAGAAATAGAATATAGAAAGGTCACATCTCAAATAGAGGATTTAACTCTTAAAAAATTAAAATTTGAACAAATACCAGCAAGATTTTGGTGGTTAATTATCATTATAACATCCTTAATTTCTATCCTAACAACTTGGGTAAATAATCAAATATCACAATCCGCAAATCAATTAGAAAAATCAAAAACAGAAATAACTTTACACAAATCCTTAAATTCACGACCTTAACGAGCAGACAAAAAAACAATGGCGAAATCCTTAAACAATATTTTACACAAAGCAAAATCGGGCAAAAAAGATGAATTCTACACACAACTTTCGGACATTGAAAAAGAGTTGCGACACTACAAAGGCTACTTTAAAGGGAAAACCGTTTTATGTAATTGCGATGACCCAAGAATTAGCAATTTCTTTCATTACTTCTCCTACACCTTTTGAAAATTTAGGACTAAAAAAACTAATTATGACTTGCTACAAAAATCAAGAAATAGATTTATTTAGTAGACAAAAAATCTAAAAAAAAATCATTTATTTAGAATATACAGACCACAAAATGAAGTACAAAAACATACGGGAAGAAGAACTGAAAAACAAAGTTGGTGCAGACTGGTTTAAGCAATTTGACACAACAGAGATTTTAGGAAATATTGATTTTACCGTTTTCCCGAAACAAGACAACTTATTTGGCAGAACACCGCTTCTTTGGGCCGAAGCCAAAACAGGGAATTTTGATATTCCTACAATGTTTGTACAGCTTATTCTGACTATTGGAAAAGCAAGAACATTTGATAAAACATTGCCACCTGCTTTTTTAGGAGCTTTCGACTTCAAAAAAATTGCTTTTGTACCCTATATAAATGTTCAAGATATTTTTTATCTCAACGATTTTAACTGGAACGTAACACCAAGCAACCACGAAACAAAGGAGTTTAAGCTTATTAAAGAGCGAATTGAAGCGATACTCAAGCAAAACACTTATGTTTATGACTTTGAGAAAGACGAAAAAGACCTTATCACTTTTATAAAAAACAATGTTGCCAAAGCCACTAATACAAGCAAAATAAAGATTGACAAAAACAATTTCATTCCTATTTATTTGCGATGGCTCGAAATTGTAAAACCAAATATCGACGTTAATTGGGACGATTTAAAAAAAGCAAACATTTTGGATAGCGACTTTTATCTTGCCGATCTTTTTGTAGATGATAAAGACACCCAACATATAGACGACGACCTTACCATTCGAGACAGTCTGTTTGTGGTATTTCAAAACCAGGGCTACAAAATAACCAAGGAAAACCTCAAGCAAATGTTTGATGCCACCATCAACATAAAAAACAAAGAAACTTATCAGCAATTCTGGAAACGCTACAAACGACCGCCAATAAAAGAATTTCAAGATTACATTATTGAACGGCGAGATTTGCTGGTGCCGCAAGACATTCGCGAACGCAAAGGTGCTTTTTTTACACCCCGAAAATGGGTAGAGTTGTCACAAAAATACATTACGGACTATTTGGGCGAAAACTGGCAAGACGACTATTACATTTGGGATTGCGCCGCTGGAACTGGCAATTTGTTGGCTGGTTTAACCAATAAATACAACATTTATGCCAGCACTTTAGACCAAGCCGATGTAAACGTAATGCACGAACGCATAGACCACGGGGCAAATCTTTTGGAAAACCACGTGTTTCAGTTTGATTTCCTGAATGACGATTTTACTAAACTGCCCCAAAGTTTGCAAGACATTATTAATGATGAGGAAAAGCGAAAGAAGTTGGTGGTTTATATTAATCCACCGTATGCGGAGGCAACTTCTTCTAAAACAGTAACTGGCACAGGCGAAAACAAAAGTGGAGTAACTACACAATTCAAAATAAACGAGTATTTAAACCCGAAAATAGGCAATGCCTCAAACGAGATTTTCGCTCTTTTTATGGCTAATATTTATGAGAAAATACCCAATTGTATTTTAGGGCAATTTTCAAAGTTGAAATTTGTAAACGGTTCTAATTTCAAAAAATTTAAAGAGTATTTTTTAGCAGATTATGTAAGTGGTTTTATTGTTCCTGCTGATACGTTTGATAATGTAAAAGGCAAATTCCCTATTGGTTTTACCCTTTGGAATACGGCTATAAAATCAAAAATAGATACAATTTCTACAGATGTTTATGATAAAAATGGAAATTATTCAGGAACTAAAAAATTTTATGGAGATTTGCCAAATAGTATAAATAAGTGGATAAAATTATTTGATGATAAAAACAAAAATGGAATTGGATTTATGGAAAATCCAGCACCAGATTTTCAAAATAACAATTTTCTGAACTTCACTACTAATATTGGTTCACGTCATGTAAATTATTATTCTTTCAAAACAATAAATCTAATTAATGGTTGTATTTACTTTTCCGTACGTCATTGCATTGATGCTACTTGGCTAAACGACCGTGACCAATTTTTGTTTCCAAATGATGGTTGGAAAACAGATGCAGAGTTTCAGAATGACTGTTTGGCATTCACTTTGTTTCACGGTCAAAATAGAATTTCAAGTATCGAAGGTACCAACCATTGGATTCCCTTTACCGAGCAAGAAGTAAATGCCAAAGAAAAGTTTGCCAGTAATTTTATGACCAATTTTATCAATGGCAAACTCAAAAAAGAAGAACAAACAGATGATTTATTTAATCAAGGAAATCAGAACAATCCTATAAATCAAGGTTCAGACAAGGTGCTGCAATTTTCAGACGAAGCTAAAGAAGTATTTGATGCTGGGCGAGAGCTTTGGAAATATTATCATTCCCAAAACGAAATAAATGTAAACGCCAGTTTTTATGATATTAGAGCGCATTTTCAAGGCAGAAACGACAAAGGCAGAATGAACGCCAGAAGTAAAGACTCCAACTACACGGAGTTAATTGGCAATTTGCGACAAAAACTAAGCGCATTATCCGACAAAATAAAGCCAAAAATATACGAGTACGAATTTCTAAAAGAATAAAAAGGATAGCAAGAATTACAGATAGATTTGCTATGGAATTATTTTTTTAGAATACTAATCAAACACAAAAAACTATGAAAATAGAACTCAAAGAAATAAAACTATTTGAAGCCAAGCAAGTACGCACTTTGTGGGATGAAGAAAATGAACAATGGTATTTTTCTATTGTTGATGTAGTAGAGGTATTAACGGATAGTCCTCGTCCAAGAAAATACTGGAATGCTTTAAAAACCAAACTAAAAAACGAAGGTAGTCAGTTGTCCCAAAATTTAGGACAACTGAAAATGTTGTCCGATGACGGCAAATTCTACAAAACAGATGTTGCCAATACCGAACAGCTTTTCCGTTTAATTCAATCAATCCCATTTATAGCAGCCTAATTAAAAATAGAAAATTTATAAAATAGTTTAAAGATGAAAGAAATAAAATTATTTGAGAGCAAACAAGTACGCACTTCATGGAATGCAGAGCAAGAGCAATGGTACTTTTCGGTAATAGATGTGATTGAAGTATTAACAGAGAGCACTATACCTAAAAGATATTGGAGCGACTTAAAAAAGAAATTAAATGCAGAAGGTAGCGAAGTGTACGAAAAAATCGTACGGTTGAAAATGACGGCAGAAGATGGTAAAATGAGAGAAACAGATATTGCAGATACAGAAACAATTTTCCGTTTAATTCAATCAATCCCATCGCCCAAAGCAGAACCGTTTAAACTATGGTTAGCTCAAATAGCCAACGAAAGATTAAATGAAATGCAGGATCCAGAACTTACTATTGATAGAGCTTTGGAGCAATATTTAAATCTTGGATACAGTGAAAATTGGATAAATCAACGCTTAAAAAGTATCGAAATCCGTAAGGAACTAACCGATGAATGGAAACGATTAGGATTAAAAGAAGGAGAACAATTTGCTAGTTTAACAGATATTATTACCAAAACGTGGTCGGGCAAAACCACCAAAGAATACAAAATCTTGAAAGGGTTAAAAAAAGAAAACCTGCGAGACAATATGACTAACACCGAACTTATTTTAAACATGTTAGCAGAAGCTTCTACTAAAGATATATCACAAGCCGTAAACCCAAAAAATTTTAAAGAAAGTAAAATAGTAGCCAAGCAAGGTGGCACAATTGCAGGAAATGCACGGAAAGAGTTAGAAGCAAAAACAGGTAATAAAATAGTAACAGGTTTAAATGCCAAAATCTTTTTAGAGAATAAAAACAAAAAACCATGAAAATAGACCTTAAAGAAATAACGATAAGAGAAGTTGCCAACCAGTATATCAACGACAACGAAGAAGGCGTTGTTGGCTATGGTGGCAAACTCAACATTCGCCCAAAATATCAACGTGAGTTTGTTTATAAAGACAAAAAGGAATTTGCGTAAAATGTAATGTTGAATTTGAAATAAACGAAATGGAAGCCGACCATATTACACCTTGGCACAGTGGCGGTAGAACGACATCGGACAATTGCCAAATGTTATGCAAACACGATAACAGAATTAAATCGGGAATATAACAACCCTAAAACACCGAGAATATTCCTTGCTAATGCAAAAAAATAAGAAAATGAAAGAGAACAATATTATACTTTACAATACACCCATCGGCAATGTAAAAGTGGAGGTACTATTTAATAACGAAACGTTTTGGCTTACGCAAAAACGCATGGCAGAGTTGTTTGGCGTTGAAATACCCGCTATTAGTAAGCATTTGAATAATATTTATGATTCGGGAGAATTAAACAAAGAAGCAACTATTTCCATTTTGGAAACAGTTCAAAAAGAATGTAGCAGAACGGTAAAACGAAATGTTGAATTTTACAATCTCGATGCAATTATAGCCGTTGGTTACAGAGTAAACTCAAGCAAACCTCTTTAGATAAATAACTTGGGTTTATTCCAAAAAAAAAGCTTCAAACTAATGTTTGAAGCTTTTTGTACTCAAGGCGGGACTTGAACCCGCACGGGCATTACTACCCACTGGATTTTAAGTCCAGCGTGTCTACCAATTCCACCACTCAAGCATTATATTTGGCAGTAGAGCGAAAAACGGGGCTCGAACCCGCGACCTCGACCTTGGCAAGGTCGCGCTCTACCAGCTGAGCTATTTTCGCAATTCAATTTATTTTAAGAACTTCAATACAGTTGTTCTGTATTGCGAGTGCAAATATAGCACATATTTTAAATCCTGCAAGAACTTTTAAGTAAAAACCCCAACTTTTTTATATTGTTTTGATTCTTAAATAATTATTTTAAAATTATTTTTTAACTAACATCCTTTTTATCTCATTTAACTTCATTAATGCCTCTACTGGTGTTAAAGTATTTATGTCTAGACTTACTATTTCTTCTTTTAATGCTTCTAATAAAGGATCGTTTAAATTAAAAAAACTTAATTGCAAATCTTCTTCTTGTAAAGATTTTATTCCAGACAACTCTTCGCTAGAACGATTTTTTTCTAATTTCTTTAATATTTTTTGAGCTTTTAGTATTACCGTTTGTGGCATTCCTGCCATTTTTGCAACATGTATGCCAAAACTATGAGCACTACCGCCTTTTACTAATTTACGAATAAATAAAACGGTGTCTTTTAATTCTTTTACAGAAACGTTATAATTCTGAATTCTATCAAAAGTAACTTCCATTTCGTTTAATTCGTGATAATGCGTTGCAAATAGAGTTTTTGGCCTGTTTGGATGTTCATGTAAATATTCTGAAATTGCCCAAGCAATAGAAATTCCGTCGTAAGTAGAAGTTCCTCTTCCTATTTCATCTAATAAAATTAAACTACTTTCTGAAATATTATTCAAAATCGATGCTGTTTCGTTCATTTCTACCATAAAAGTAGATTCTCCCATAGAAATATTATCGCTAGCTCCTACTCTAGTAAAAATTTTATCTACAACACCCATTCTAACCTTCTCTGCCGGAACAAAACTTCCCATTTGGGCTAATAATACAATTAAAGCAGTTTGGCGCAAAATAGCCGATTTTCCAGACATGTTTGGACCAGTAATCATTATAATTTGTTGCGAGTCTCTGTCTAAAAAAACATTGTTAGAAATATAAGGCATTCCGACTGGTAATTGTTTTTCTATTACAGGATGCCTTCCTTCGGTAATTTCTAAATCAAAACTATCATCTAAAATGGGTTGTGTATAATTGTTTTCGATTGCTAATTGCGTAAACGAATTTAAACAATCTAATTGTGCAATTAAATTAGCGTTATGTTGAACGGGTTTAATATATGTTGAAATCCAAATAACCAAATCTTCAAATAACTGACTTTCTAATTGCTGAATTTTATCTTCTGCACCTAATATTTTTGCTTCGTATTCTTTTAATTCTTCTGTAATATATCGTTCGGCATTTACAAGTGTTTGTTTTCTAATCCATTCTTCTGGAACTTTATCCTTATGTGTATTTCTAACTTCTATATAATAACCAAAAACATTGTTGAAAGAAACTTTTAAAGATGTAATGCCTGTTTTTTGGCTTTCGCGAAGTTCTAAGTCTTCTAAATAACCTTTTCCTTTAGATGAAATAGCTCGTAAATCGTCTAATTCAACATTTACACCGGTTGCAATTGCATTTCCTTTATTTACATGAACAGGAGCATCTTGATTTAAAGTAATTTTTATTTTTTCTCGAAGTAATTCGCAAGCATGCAAATTATCGCCTATTATTTTTAAGTCTTCATTTTTACTTTGCAATGCCAATTCTTTTATCGGAATTATTGCGTTTAGAGAGTCGTTTAAATAATTTAACTCTCTTGGCGATACTTTTCCTGTTGCAACCTTAGAAATTAAACGTTCTAAGTCGGAAATTTGCTTTATTTGATACTGTATTTTTTTAAGAATTTCTTGATTATCTTTTAAATATGCCACCACTTCATGTCGGCTTTTTATTCTTGAAGCATCTTTTAAAGGCAATGCCAACCAGCGTTTTAACAAACGCGAACCCATTGGCGAAAGTGTTTTATCTATTACATCCAAAAGTGTTACTGCATTTACATTTGTAGAATGATACAACTCAAGGTTTCTAATTGTAAAACGATCCATCCAAACATATGCATCTTCTGCAATACGTTGAATGTTTGTAATGTGTTGAATTTTATTATGCTGCGTTTCTGATAAATAATATAAAATTGCTCCAGAAGCTATAATGCCTTCTTGTTGTTCTTCTATACCAAAACCTTTTAAAGAATTGGTTTGAAAGTGCTTTGTTAGCGTTTCTAAAGCATAATCTTCTTTATAAATCCAATCTTCTAAATAAAAAGTGTGAAAATCTTCACCAAAAGTTTCACGAAACTGATTTTTGTTTTGTTTTGGCACTAAAATCTCACTCGGATTAAAATTTTGCAGTAATTTATCTATGTATTCTTCGTTGCCTTGGGCTGTTAAAAACTCTCCGGTAGAAACATCTAAAAAAGAAACTCCAACTATTTTTTTTCCAAAGTAAACAGAAGCTAAAAAGTTATTAGATTTAGAATTTAAAACCTCATCATTCATAGAAACTCCTGGCGTAATTAACTCGGTAACTCCACGTTTTACTATTGTTTTAGTCATTTTTGGGTCTTCAAGTTGATCGCAAATTGCTACTCGAAGTCCTGCTTTAACCAGTTTTGGCAAATAAGTGTTTATTGAATGATACGGAAAACCAGCAAGTGCAGTTTCAGTTTCAGAACCAGCTCCTCTCTTGGTTAATGTTATTCCTAAAATTTTTGAAGCTCTTACAGCATCATCTCCAAAGGTTTCATAAAAATCACCAACTCTAAACAACAAACAAGCATCTGGATATTTCCTCTTGATGTCGTTATACTGTTTCATTAAAGGGGTTTCTTTCTTTTCTGTCTTTTCTATTGCTTTCTTAGCCACTTTATTAAATTTTAAGTACTGTTTGCGAAGGTAAGAAATTCAAGTTCAATTTCAATATTCAAAAAGCAAGAGTAAGTTCAGATTTAAACGCTGTATCTTTACGGCTTTAAACAAAAAACATGAGAAAACTAGCAAACATAGAATTAGATCGTTTAAATAGAAAAGAGTTCAAAGAGGCACAAAAATCGCCTTTAATAATTATTTTAGATGACATTAGAAGTTTGCATAATATTGGCTCTGTTTTTAGGTCTTGCGATGCTTTTTTGATAGAAAAAATTTATTTGTGTGGTATAACTGCAACGCCTCCAAACAAAGAGATTCATAAAACGGCACTTGGGGCAACAGATACTGTTACTTGGGAATATGTTAAAGATATAAAAGAAGTTCTTATTAAACTTAAAAAAAATAATGTTAGTATTTTTTCTGTAGAACAAACAGAAAAATCTGTTATGCTAAACGATTTTAAAGTTAAACCAAACACAAAATATGCTTTAATTTTTGGCAACGAAGTTAAAGGAGTTTTGCAAGAAGCAATAAATTTAAGCGACGGTGTTATAGAAATACCTCAACTTGGAACAAAACATTCTTTAAACATTTCTGTAAGTGTTGGAATTGTTATTTGGGACTTTTTTCAGAAATTACTATCAAATAAATAAACGTTTATTTAGCCTGAATTTTAGCGTTTATAATATTTATTAAATGCACGTAATCTTCTTGATTTTTTACAAAATCTAATTCAGATATATCTATAATTAGCACATTTAAATCAGATTGCGATTTAATATAATCTAAATAACCTTGATTAATTTTATCTAAATAATCTGCAGCAATATCTTGCTCATAACTTCTGCCTCTTACTTTTATATTTTTAAGAAGTGTTTCTGTGTTTTGATATAAATAAACGTATAAATCTGGCTTTGGCATTTCTTTATAAATTATATCAAACATTGTTTTGTATAATCTATATTCGTCTTCTTGCAAAGTTATTTTGGCAAAAATTAGCGATTTAAAAATATGATAATCTGCAACTACAAAATCTTTAAATAAATCAAATTGAGCTAAATCGTCTGAAAGTTGTTGATATCTATCTGCTAAAAAAGACATTTCAAGCGGAAAAGCGTATCTACTTTGATCTTGGTAAAATTTTGGTAAAAACGGATTGTCTGCAAATCTTTCTAAAACAAGTTTGGCATTAAAATCTTCTGCAATTTTAGTAGATAATGTTGTTTTTCCTGCACCAATATTTCCTTCTATAGCTATGTAATTATAATTTTGAAGCGGCAAAACGTTAAAAGGAGTTTTTAAATCGCAAACAAATTTGCAGTTACTTTTATCGTTAGATTGAGCAACTAGTTCTGGCAAAAACCTTTGTAAAACTGGATGCCTCCAATCTAAATTTAAATCTCTCATTGGCAACAAAACAAACAACCTGTTTTGCATTTGTGGATGAGGCACTTTTAAAGTTTCGGTAGCAATTATTTCTTCGTTAAAAGTAATAATGTCTATATCTATTGATCTTGAAGCATATTCGTGAGTTTCACTTCTAACTCTACCTAAACTTTCTTCTAAAGCTAAAACTTTTTCTAAAACCACTTTTGCAGAATTAGAAGTATGAACCAAAATCACACAATTATAAAAAGCATCGCTATCAAAACCCCAAGAAGGAGTCTCATAAAGTTTAGAAGTTTTTAAAACCGTAGCAATAGTATTATGAATCAAATTCATCGCTTTTTGGATGTTTTCCATGCGATTTCCTTGATTGCTTCCTAAAGATAAAATTAACTGATTTTGTTTATTCATACTAATTGGCAAAATAACTAAAAGTATTTTACAATTAAACTATCTTTGCCGCTTGTGTTAATAAGTTTATTCAATTTTTATGTCTAAACCAAGATATAGAATGTAACTTTTTAAAAGATTATAACACTAAATAAGAGTAAGAACAAATAACAATTTATATAAATGAAGTTTTTAGGAAATGTTTTAGCAACAATAGTTGGTATTTTTATTTTTTGCATGGTATTTTTCTTCGGAATTATAATTATTGGTGCAATTGCAGGAAGTGGTTCTGAAACTGTTTCGGTAAGTAAAAACACTGTAATAGAATTAGATTTAGACAATGTAACTTATGATTATGCCGGAAAATATAACGATCCTTGGATTACTATATTTTCAGAAGAGACCAGTTTAGGTCTTACAGATATATTAAATGCAATAGACGAAGCAAAATTAGACGATAAAATAAAAGGCATCTCTTTAATAAACACAAACACTAATCTTGGTTTAGCACAAACAAAAGCGTTAAGAGATAAATTAATTAGTTTTAAAAGCTCTGGCAAATTTGTAGTTTCTTATGCAAATTATTACTCTCAAAAAGAATATTATTTAAACTCTGTAGCCGATACTTTATATTTAAATCCTGTTGGAGAAATGGATTTTAAAGGATTGTCTTCTGAGGTTATGTTCTTTAAAGATTTACAAGAAAAATCTGGAATAAACATGGAGGTTATAAGACATGGTAAATACAAAAGTGCTGTAGAACCATTTTTGGCAAACGAAATGAGTACAGAAAACAGAGAACAAATATCAGAATTATTACATTCGGCTTGGAATTCTATCGTTTCAGAAATATCTAAAAGTCGTAAAATTTCTATCGAAAACTTAAATCTAATTGCAAATGGTTTAGGCGGCAGATTACCAGAATTAGCATTAAAAAACAACCTTGTAGACAAAATAGGTTATATAGATGAGTTTCATGACGGAATTAAAAAAGCTTTAAAAGTTAGTAAAGACGAAGATTATAACACCATTTTAATAGAAGATTATGCTAAAAAAGTAGCATTAACTCCTAAAAATTCTGATGCAAAAGATAAAATTGCAATTATTTATGCACAAGGAGAAATTTTAGGCGGAGATGGAGATGTAAATGTAATTGGAGAAATTGCTGTAAACAAATCTTTAAAAGAAGCTAGAGAAGACAAAAAAGTTAAAGCTATTGTTATAAGAGTTGATAGTCCGGGAGGAAGTGCTTTGGTTTCTGAACTAATATGGAGAGAAGTAGAATTAACTAAAAAAGTAAAACCCGTTGTAGTTTCTATGGGCAATGTTGCTGCTTCTGGCGGATATTATATTGCTTGTAACGCACACAAAATTATTGCAGAACCAAATACAATTACTGGATCTATTGGTGTTTTTGGAATGATACCAAATGCAACAAAATTTTCTAAAAACATTGGTATTAATACATCTATAGTAAAAACGCATGATAATGCAGCCGATTATAGTATTTTTAATCCGATGGATGAAAACTTTAGAGCTGTTCTAACAGAAAGCGTAGAAAACATTTATACCATTTTTATTAGCCGTGTTGCAAAAGGCAGAAACATGACAATAGAACAAGTAGATGCAATTGCCCAAGGTAGAGTTTGGACAGGAACAGACGCTCTTAAAAACGGATTAGTAGATAAACTAGGCGGTTTAGATGTTGCATTAAAAGAAGCTGCAATTTTGGCAAAAATTAAAACCTACAAAACAGTAAATTACCCAGAATTTGACAAGTCTTTTATGGAGTTTATTAACGACCAAAACAATTTGCCATTTGCTAAAACTAAAGACAATCTAATAAAAGAAGAATTAGGCGAAGAAACTTATAAAACATACAAACACATTAAAAGTTTAACAACCAAAAAAGGTATACAAGCTAAAATGCCGTTTGAGATTAATATTAAATAATAACATATTAAAAAGGACTGTTTAAAACAGTCCTTTTTAATATGTTTAAAGTTTTTCTTCTCTTTTTATAAGTATTACTTATTTTTGTTTAAAATTTAAACAATTGGAAACAAAAGATAAATTACTAGCATATAAAATTTACTTTATACTTGGAGCAATATTTATTGCATCTTTAGTTGTTTCTAATTTAATATTTCAGAAATTTTTTTATTGGAATTTTTTAGGTATTTATAGATTTGAAATTTCAGTTGGAATCATACCTTACCCAATAACTTTTTTAATAACCGATATTCAATCAAGCAATAACTCAAAATCCAGTTGAAAATTTTTATTATCTATGTTACAAAGCGAGAGGTAATCAATTCTCAAAAAACTGCCAGTAAATGAAAAATACTTTAATAATAATTTTCTTGTTTATAAAATTTTCTTGTCTATCACAAGATATAGAATCAATTAAAAAGCTAGATACTGTCTATATATATTTTAATCACATGAAATATGAGAAATATTCAAATATTGGAGGAACATCTAATAAGAATAAGATGACTACTTATCTCTATCAATTTTATTTTGACACGTATAATTATGTCTATTTTATTAGTAGAAATTATAATGATTTTGATGATTTTGATGATTTTGAAAAAGGGATAAAAACAGATATTAAAAAAGTAAAAAAGAAATTTTTAAGAAAAAATAAAGAAAAAATCTTAGATATAAACTTTTTTTTAAGAAATGGTTTTTTAGAAACTTTTAATGCTCTTTATGTTCCTAGAAAAGTTATTTATTTAATAGATAGTAAAGAAATTAAAGGGAGGTACGTAATTTTAAAGGAGATTATTAGAATGGATGCTCCAAATTACACTCCTGAATAATAAACACAGCCATTATTTACAAGAGAAAGCTGAAATAGTTTTTAACTCAAATTGCAATGACTAAAATTAATTTTATATACATTTTTCTTATATTCTCTATTTTATCTTGTTCTAAAAAACATACTGCTAAAATAGATGAAAATTATATAGATACAAAAGCAGATAGTATTACAGACAAACCTTTAAAAGAGAAAGATACCATTTACTTTTATTTTGATTATTCTGAAAATCTTAAAAAAGGGAGAACATATATTGACACAATTAAAAGGGATACTTTTATGAACTATCAATATTATGAAAGCAAAAAAAATATTTATGGTGCTAAAAGATATATATTTTTTTTTAGCGAAAAATACATACCTAGTAATAAAGGCAGAAAAATAGCAGATATTAAAATATTGTCTAAAAGTTTTTTAAGAAAAAATAAAGGTGTTATTATATATCCAGATGATATATTAGGAGATAGATTGGAAAAATTTGTTCATTATGAGTTTAAATTAAATAAAATTTATTATATAATTGATACCGCAGAAAAAAAAGGCAATAAGTTTGTCGCAAGGGAAGTACGCTATAGTTTTGGTACGTTTGTAGAACTATAATTTAACACAGCCTACA
>Ga0335396_10000840_pt1 | contig 41468 bp, 26 predicted proteins | sample FRY02_FD_205743 | JGI IMG/M metagenome (GOLD analysis project Ga0335396, IMG submission 205743) | Freshwater microbial communities from Lake Fryxell liftoff mats and glacier meltwater in Antarctica - FRY-02 (spades assembly) (version 2) | ecosystem: Environmental > Aquatic > Freshwater > Ice >... | reverse complement strand
TTCATGGAGGAATGACAAGCGCTTCTTCAACTCGGCCACCACCCCTTTCATCGCCACCGCCCGGTCTTCCGAAATCTGAATTCCCGCCAGCCACTCCCGAGCCCGCTCGATCGACAACCCACAAAAATCATGAATGCCAACCTCTCCTCCATTTTCACTCAAAAGCGTCACCGCCAGAAACTCCGGCTTCAGCCGTTTCCCGCCGCACCACTGACATTCGCGCGAGGTCATAAACCGCGACATGCTCCGCTTCACGCTCTCGCTTTCGCTCTCCAGGTAGTGCCTTTCGACCTGACAACAGATCCCCTCGAACTCCTTTTTCAAAGGAACAACCAAGCCTTCCTTCTCCCCAGGCACCGAGATCTTCTTCCCACCTGTTCCGTAAAACAAAGACTGACAAAACTCCTCCGAGAGCGTATCAAACCGCTCATCCAGGCTCACGCCATAATGCGTCGCGAGCGCCTCGATCTGCAGTTGGTTCCAATTCTTCTTTTTCTTCGACCCTTTCGTCCAAACCGCGACCGCCCCATCCGCAATCGTCTTCGATCGATCCGGCACCGCGAGGTCAGGATCGCAAAAGTCCTCCGTCCCCAACCCGTGACACGCCTCGCAGGCCCCGAGATGCGAGTTGAACGAAAAATGACGCGCCGAAAGGGCCGGCAATTCAAACCCCGTTTCGGGATTTCGAAAACTCGTCGCAAAGGAAGTCTCCTCCCACTCCTGCGCTCCTTTCCCCTGGGCCAAGGCCCTCACTTCCATCCCGCAAATCCGCAGCGCAATCTCCACACTATCCGCCAGCCGCGAATCGAGCCCGTCCTTCACCACGAGCCGATCAATGACAATCTCAACCTCCCCGCCCCCCTCCGGCCAATGAACCACCGCTTCCTCCAACTCAAAAATCTCCCCCGCAATCCGCACCCTGACAAAGCCCTGCCTCTGTAAATCAGCAATCATCCCCGGCGCCTCTCCTTCGGTGGCAATCGGAGCCAACAAAATCAAGCGCGTCCCCTCCGGCCGGGCACAAAGACTCTTCACGATATCCCCCGTCGTCATCCGCTCCAACTTCGCCCCCGTCACCGGATCGTGGGGCGTGCCTGACGCCGCATAGAGAATCCGCAAAAAATCATGGAGCTCCGTCACCGTCGCAATCGTCGAGCGCGGATTGGCCGAGCCACTCCGCTGCTCGATCGCAATCGCGGGACTCAGCCCCTCGATCGAATCGACCTCCGGCTTCTCCAGCTGATCCAAAAACTGCCGGGCATACACCGACAACGACTCAACATAGCGCCGCTGCCCTTCCGCATAGAGCGTGTGAAAGGCCAACGACGACTTCCCGCTCCCACTTACCCCCGTGATCACGATCAACTTCCCCCGCGGAAGATCGAGATCGATCCCCTTCAGATTATGCTGCCGTGCCCCTCGAATCTTAATCACGCCGCAGTCTGAAAAATGGGAGAGAAAAGCTCCAGCTTTCATTCCCGGAGAGAGAAGGCCCTTCTCCTCTCATCGAAAATCTCCGAAAGCCGAGCACTTCCTTTCATAATCCCGAAATCACAGGCTCCAAAACCCCAACAAACAAAAGGCCGCTGAACTCATTGAGTATCAGCGGCCTTTTGGCAACCCGTAGGGGAGTCGAACCCCTATTGCCAGAATGAAAATCTGGAGTCCTAACCATTAGACGAACGGGTCGTAGACCTTGCGGACGGCGGGGAAGTATAATTGGCAGCCGGTCTAGGCAAGAAGGTTTTTAAGATTTTTTTTCAACCTCGCCCTGAATCCCCCTCCCACCTTATCTTTGCGCGTGCAGCAGATTCCCCGTTTCGAAGAAATCGACTACCAAAAAACACCCCTCGGAGAGCTAATTCTCCGAAAACGGACGGTTCTCTCCCTCGAAAACGAAGAAATCTACGAGATTATCCTCGGAAATGCCTTCCTCATGTCTTCCCTCTTCACCGTGGTTGAGCAGGAACTTTCCCGCTTCGGACTCGCCGCCACCATCAAGTCATTCCCCAACGAAGCACTCGACGTGGTCGTCGGAGGGCTGGGGCTGGGATACACCGCCCGGGCCGCCCTCGAATTCAAGGAAGTCGGCTCCCTCCGCATCGTCGATTACCTCGCGCCCGTCATCGAATGGCACCAAAAAGAACTCGTTCCCCTCGGCAAGGGCCTCAACGACGACCCCCGCTCCAAATACGTCCTCGGGGATTTCTTCAAACTCTCCCTCGACGAAGGCTACGACGCCGACATCCAACAATTCCACGCCGTCCTCCTCGACATCGACCACTCCCCCGCCCACCTCCTCACCCAGGACAACGCCGGGTTCTACTCCACAGCAGGCCTCACCGAATTCGAAAAAAAGCTCAAACCCGGCGGCGTCTTTGGCCTCTGGTCCGACGACCCACCCGAGGAAACCTTCATGAACTCGCTTCGCGAAGTCTTCGAATCAGTCGACACCCACATCGTGCCCTTTCACAATCCCATTCAGGAACAGGACTTCGAGAGCACTGTTTACGTCGCGATCAAATCCCGATAGCGTCCGCCCATGGCAAACATCGGTGAGCGAACCTCCCTTCCCTTTCTTCGAGAGGAAAGCGCGGGCTCTATTTTAGACGGTGGTGAGTTGGGCGAACTCCTTCTCCCCATCCCGGACCGTCTCACGAACTCCCGCGACATGGTCGATGTCTTCATTTACAAGGATTCCGACGATCGCCCCATCGCCACCGAGAAACACCCACTCGTTATGCCGGGGAACTTCGGCGTCCTCAAGCTCATCTCATCAAACAACACCGGAGCCTTCCTCGATTGGGGACTCGGCAAGGATCTCCTCCTTCCCTTCAGCGAACAACGGAGTCTTCCCAGACCCGGGCAACCCGTCGTGGTCTACGTCTATGTCGACCCCAAGAGCAACCGCCTCGTGGCCTCCCAGCGCATCGCGCGCCACTTCCCAATCGAAACTCCGCCGCACCGCGAAGGCGATGAAGTCGAACTCCTCCTCTTCGGCAAGACCGACATGGGCTACAAGACCATCGTCGACGGAAAATTCTCCGGCCTCCTTTTCAAAAACCAAGTCTTCGAAAAGCTCTACTACGCCGACAAGCTCAAGGGATACGTCACGCGCGTCCGCAATGACCACAAACTCGACGTCTCAGTTCATGCGCCGGGTGTCGCAAAGGTCGATGACCTCGAAGCACGCCTCGAACGCGAACTCCAAATGCGGGGAGGCTTCTGGGCCATCGATGACAAAACCTCGGCCGAAGAAATCAATGCCGAACTCGGCGTCAGCAAGAAGGTCTTCAAGCGGGCCACCGGCGCTCTTTTCAAAAAGCGGAAGATCCGCTTTGAAAGTGGTGGCATTCGCTGGATCGGTGATTCCGCAGCGGATTGAAACCCAGGCGACTTCCCCTGCCTTTCCCAACACTCCTCCTTTACGATCGGAGATTCCGGCTCCAAGCTTGTCCTAGTATTCATGAGTAAACTCGCCGCCCTTCCTTCCGTTGAGAAACTCGCCGCCGCTCTCGCGCCGGATATCCCGCTTCCACGCCCCCTGATCAACCTCTTCATCCGTCGCGAAATCGATCGCTTCCGCCAACTCCTGCTCGCCGATGAAGAGCACTCGCGCGAATCCGTCGAGGCCGCAATCAAGTCCGGTCTTCGTGAGTTTGCCAACTCCCGCCTCCAACCCGTGATCAACGCCACCGGCGTCCTCATCCATACCAATCTTGGACGCTCCCCGCTCGGCCCCCGCGCCGCCAGCGCACTCCAAACCATCGCAACCGGATACTCCAATCTCGAGTTCGACCTCCCCTCCGGAACCCGAGGCAAACGGGCTGGATATCTCGAAACCGCCCTCGCCTGCCTCCTCGAAACTGAAGCCGCTACCGCCGTCAACAACTGCGCCGCCGCTCTCGTCCTCACCCTCCGCACCCTCGTCGCCGAGGGCAAAAATGAAGTCATCGTCTCCCGGTCCGAACTCGTGGAAATCGGCGGCGGATTTCGCATCCCAGAAATTCTCGAGACCTCCGGAGCCAAACTTGTCGAAGTCGGTGCCACCAATAAAACCCATCTCCGCGACTACCAGAAGGCCCTCACCCCGCAAACCGCCCTCATCCTCAAAGTCCACCGCTCCAACTTCTACCTCGAGGGCTTCGTCGGCGAACCGGAGATTCAGGAGATTGCCAAAGTCGCCCACGACCACGGTATCCCCCTTGTCGAAGACCTGGGCTCCGGTGCCATGATCAATACCGATGAACTCGCCCCCATCGAACACGAACCCACGCCCCAGGAATGCCTCCGGCGCGGGATCGATCTCGTCATCTTCTCGGGCGACAAACTCCTCGGCGGCCCCCAGTCCGGGATCATCGGCGGCAGTGCCAAGCTGATCGCTCAGATCAAGAAGGAACCCTTCTTCCGGGCCGTTCGCTGCGACAAACTCATCCTGACCACCCTGCAAGAGTCCATCGACCAATACCTCGAGACCAAAGCAGACCCCACCCAAAGCGACGTCCCCGTCCTGACCTTTCTCCGCACCGAGACCCACGCCCTGAAAGAACGGGCCCGCGCCATCATCGCCGCGTTGCCAGGACTCGAGGCACAAATCACCATCGCCGAAACTCTCGCCCGCCCCGGAGGAGGAACGATGCCACGAAGCGAATTCCCGTCTATCGCCCTTAAAATCACCCCTCGGGACCAATCCATCCCCAAGCTCGCCAAAAAGCTTCGCCTCGGGACGCCCGCGATTGTCGGCTACACCACCGATGACGCCCTCTTTCTAGATCTGCGCACGGTCTTTCCAGACACTGACCACGCAGTCACCGGAGCCCTCAAAGCGACTCTCTCATCGTGATCGAGTCCCGACTCGACAAGATGACACATCTCAGCCATTCCGATAAGAAGCTATCCCCGAATTGTCTTGAGAAGCGCTTCGGTCAACGCCTCCATTCTTTTGGAAACTCGCAAAACCACGGGTGAGCAACTTCAAGCAAAAACTTAGGGCTTGCGCCCCCCGGATCCCTAGTCATATTCAAACGATAAGTGGGGATCACCCTCTTCTTCTCCTTTTAACGCCGCGCGAAGAAAGCCTGCGTCAGCGCACCAATTTCCTAGCAATAAGATAAAAATCCATCCCTTTACGCTCCATGCTCACTATCTCATCAAGTAATGGCGAAGCCTTCTGCGACGGCCACACGCGCCGCGGGTTTCTCAGAATCGGATCTCTCGGACTCGGAGGAGCGATGCTCCCGCATCTCCTTCAAGCCGAGTCGCAGAATGTCGGCAAAGCCCGACCTCACAAGGCACTCATCAATATTTTCCTGGCGGGCGGTCCTCCGCACCAGGACATGTTCGATCTCAAGATGGATGCCCCCTCCGAAATTCGCGGAGAGTTTAAACCAATTGCCACCAATGTCGATGGCATCGAGATCTGCGAACTCTTCCCACAGCTCGCCAAGATGATGGACAAATTTTCGGTCATCCGCTCGATGGTCGGCGCGCACGGTGGACACGACGCCATTCAGTGCCTAACCGGCCGGACCCCACTCGGTCCACAACCTCCCGGGGGCTGGCCCAGCATCGGCAGCGTAGTTTCAAAACTCCAAGGCCAGGTCCATCCCTCGGTCCCGTCCTTTCTCGGCCTCTCTCCCAAGTGCGGTCACGACGAATGGGGCGACTCGGGTAAGCCCGGCTTCCTCGGACCGTCGCACGCCGCCTTCGCACCGTTTCGGGGCGGTGGAAAAGATGACATGGTCCTCGACGGGATCAGTCTCGAACGCCTGCAGGATCGTAAGGCGCTTCTGGGCAGCTTCGACCGCTTCCGCCGCGACGTCGATTCATCCGGCGCGATGGAAGGGATGGATGCCTTCACCGAACAAGCCTTCGGCGTTCTCACCTCCAGCCGCCTCGCCGATGCCTTCGATCTAAGCAAAGAAGATCCCAAAACGGTGGAGCGTTACGGCAAAGGCACCGAAAAGCTCACTGCCGACGGCCCCTGGAAACGGCTCGACCAGTTTCTCATGGCACGCCGTCTCATCGAAGCCGGAGCCCGCTGCGTCACGATCGGCTTTAGTCGTTGGGATTGGCACGGCGGCAATTTTAAGCGAGCCCGCGAAGACTTCCCACTCCTCGACCAGGGCGTCAGCGCCCTGATGCAGGATCTCGTCAATCGCGGGATGGACAAAGATGTCACGGTCATCGTTTGGGGCGAGTTCGGGCGCACCCCGAAGATCAACCCCGAAGGCGGCCGCGATCACTGGCCAAAAGTCTCGTGCGCCCTCGTTGGCGGCGGTGGCATGAATAACGGACAAGTCATCGGCGCCACTACGCGCGACGGCGGGGAAGCCTCCGATCGCCCCGTCGAGTTCCAAGAAGTCTTCTCAACCCTTTATCACAATCTCGGAATCGATGCACGACGCACCACTATTAACGACCTCACCGGACGGCCCCGCTATCTCGTCGAAAACCAGTTCGCACCCCTCCCCGAACTTGTCGGATAATAACCCCGTGAAAATCCTCACCATCTTGTCCTGCGCTCTCCTCGCCGCAGTCACCATCGCCACGGCCCAGCAGAACGTGGTGCCCCTCGAATCTGCGTCGGCCCCGACGCCCACCTTAGCTTGGAACAAGGCCGAGCCAATCAAGCTCATCGGCCCCCACGCCACGCACCAACTCGTCCTAACCGCCACATCGGACACCGGAGTCGCCCACGATGTCACTCATTCCGCAAAATACAGAGTGCTGCCAGAGGGTATTATCGACATCGACTCGAGCGGATTCGTGCGAGCTCGCGGCGATGGTAACGCGACCGTCACCGCCGTCACTGGCGGCACCACCAGCGCTCCCCTCACCATCACGGTGCAAGACTTCGGCGAGAGCATCCCGATCAGCTTTACCAACGACGTCGTTCCGGTCCTAACTCGCTACGACTGCAACAGCGGCGGGTGCCACGGCAAGGCCGAAGGCCAGAACGGCTTTCGGCTCTCCCTTCTCGGATACGAGCCGGCCGAAGACTTTGAATATCTCGTGAAGGAGTCTCGCGGGCGCCGCATCTTTCGCGCCGCTCCCGAACATAGCCTTTTGCTCCTCAAAGGTAGCGGCGAACTTCCCCATCAGGGAGGTTCCCGGCTGGAACGGGGCAGCGACGCCTATCAACTCATCGTGCGCTGGATCAAACAAGGCCTCCTCTACGCTCCCAAGAACGATCCCAGCGTAACCCGCATCGCAGTTTCGCCAAAGGAATGCCTGACCCGTCCCGAAGCCCTCCAACAATTACGGGTCACCGCCCACTTCAGTGACGGCAGCACCCGCGACATCACGCGCAGCGTGCAATATGAATCCAAAGACGACGAAATGGCAGCGGCCGATGAACACGGACTGGTCACCATGAAGGGCCGCACCGGCAGCACTTCCATCATGATTCGCTTCCAGGAACACGTCGACGTCTTCCGCGCCACCATCCCCCTCGGAGCCCCCACCGACAACTTCCCAGCACCTGTCAACTTCATTGATGAACGCATCCTTGCCAAGTTGAAGACGCTCGGTCTGCCTCCCTCCGACCTCTCTGAAGACGCCACCTTCATGCGGCGCGTGACCCTCGATATCGCGGGCCGTCTCCCAACCCTCGCCGAGTCCAATCTCTTTCTCGCCGACCCCGACCCAGCCAAGCGGGACAACCTCATCGAAACCCTGCTCGCCAGTCCCGCTTATGCCGACTACTTCGCCGGGAAGTGGTCCGCCATCCTACGCAACAAGCGCAAGGACGACAACCAGAAGCGCGGAACATACTCCTTTCACTCTTGGATCCGCTCCTCGCTCAACGACAACCGCCCCTACGACGAGGTGGTGCGGGAACTCATCACAGCCACCGGAGAAGTGGGAAACTCACCGCCAGTGGCCTGGTATCGCTCGGTGCGGGATAGCAAGGACCAAATGCAGGACGTCGCGCAGGTTTTCCTCGGAATTCGCATGCAGTGCGCGCAGTGCCATCACCATCCTTACGAAAAATGGAGCCAGAATGACTACTACGGCTTCGAGGCCTTTTTCTCCACCATCGGTCGTAAGCCCGGCGAGCAACTGGGCGAAGAACTCATCTTCCACAAACGCGGGAACGCCGCCGCCGAGAATCCCCGCACCGGCCTCAGTCTGAAGCCCACCCCGCTCGGAGGCGAAGCCCTCGAACTCGCCACCCACCAAGACCCGCGCCAACCACTCGCCGACTGGCTAGTAGCACCCGAAAATCCATTCTTCGCGCGCATGCTCGTGAACCGCTATTGGAAGCACTTCTTCGGCCGCGGCCTCGTTGATCCCGAAGACGACTTGCGCGTCACAAATCCTGCCACTCATCCGGCCCTCCTCGACGACCTGACCAAGCACTTCGTGACGAATGGCCACGACCTCAAGGACTTAGTCCGCTTGATCTGTAACAGCCGAACCTACCAACTCAGCTCCATCCCGAACGAGTATAACACCGACGACCGTCAGAACTACTCGCGTTTCTACCCGCGACGCCTCCCGGCCGAGGTCCTTCTCGACGGCATCAATCTCGTCACAAACTCCGAAGAGAAGTTTAGTGACCAACCGCAGGGAGCCAGCGCCGTCCAACTTCCCGATGATCGCTTCACGCGTGACTCCTACTTCCTATCCGTCTTCGGCCGTCCTGACATGAACAGTTCCTGTGAATGCGAGCGCACCTCCGACGTCAACTTGGCACAAGCCCTGCACCTCGTAAACTCCCAGAACATCCGAAATAAGCTCGCCTCCGACCAGGCTCGCGCCGCGATGCTCCTCCAAGACAAGGAACTCAACGATGACGACCGTATCACGGAACTCTACCGCCACGCCTTCTCCCGTCCCCCGACTCCAGAAGAGATCTCGACCGCTCGGGAGTTTCTCGTACACAAGCATACTCAAGCGCAAGCGCAAACGGCCGAACCCAAGCCATCTCCCGAGCAAGTGAATCGCTCCGGCTTCGAAGACATCATCTGGGCTCTCCTCAACACCAAGGAGTTCCTTTTCAATCATTAGAGCGCTGCTCACAGGCTGCTCAATCACGCGACGCACATGACGACGACTGCCACCATCATCCGAAGACTCCTGGTCGCAACCGTGGCAACGAACTTGGCGTCTGCGCAACTTCCCTCCCCACACCTTCGCTCCATCCACCCCATTGGGGCCAAGGTCGGCACAACGCTCGATGTCAGCATCGCGGGCTCAGAACTCGACGAGACCAGCGAACTCCTCTTCTCGCATCCCGGTCTAAGCGCCAAGCAAGTCATCGTTCCCGCCAGCGAATTTCAGCCCGAACATCCTGACCCCTTCCGCTTTCACCTCACCGTCGCGAACGACGTTCCGCCCGGCCACTACGAAGCGCATGTCAAGACGCGCCTCGGCCTAAGCAGCCCCCGACCCTTCGTGGTGGGATCCCTTATAGAACTCGCTGAACCCAGCACCAACAAGAAGGCCACCGATGCCTTGGAATTGCCAGTGGGAGTCGTCTTGAACGGCCGCGCCGATGGGAACTCCATCGACTACTTCCGCTTCGAGGCAAAGCAAGGACAACGTCTCCTGATCCAATGCTGGGCCGAGCGCATCGACTCCCGCATGGACGCCACCCTCGCAATTGATGACTCCACCGGCCGGGAACTCCTCAGCGACCGCGACACCCTCGGCCGTGACCCCCTGCTCCACTTCACCGCACCGGCAGACGGAGTCTACCTCCTCCGCGTCTATGATTTCACCTTCGGTGGTGGCGATGAGTTTTACTATCGACTCCTCATCAACGACGCCCCGCACATCGACTTTATCATTCCACCGGCCGGCACTCCAGGCACAACCTCCAAGTTTAAGATTTACGGCCGCAATCTCCCCGGAGGGAGCAAGGGCGAAGGACTCCTTCTCGGACCTCACGAGCTTGAGTCGCTCGAAGTCGAAATCCAACTTCCGACCGAATCCCAACCTGCCGCCCCCTCCCTTCTCGTCCGCGAAGCTCTTCTTTCGGGATTCGACTACCGCCTCGAAGAAAATGGCGTGTCCTCGAACCCGATTCGAATCGGGTTTGTGGAAGCCCCCGTCGTCACCGAAACCGAATCTACCGAGGACCAGTCCGTCCTCATCCCCGCGGAGATCCACGGAAGTTTCGCACGCTCCGGCGACACCGACCGCTTCCGTATCGCAGCTAAAAAAGGCACTCCGTTGTGGATCGACTGTCTCGCCGAGCGCCTCGGAAACACCAGCGATCCCCTCCTCATCATCGAGCATCTTAAGGTCGATGAGAAAGGCAATGAGCAATTTAGCGAAGTGGCGTCGAGCGACGATGGGAGCAATCCCGGCGGCCTTCACTTCCCACTTCCAACCCGCGATCCGTCCCTCAGCTTTTCACCGCCGGAAGATGGTAGCTATCGCATCACGATCATGAATCAGACCGGTCCGGGCGGTCCCGCCAGCCACTATCGACTCATGATCCGTGAACAAGACCCGGACTATGAGCTCGTCGCAACTGCCTGGAACCCCCACCTCGAATCGAAGTTGGCGCAACCGGCGCCTGCCCTTCTCCGCCAGGGCGGAACTACCGCATTCCAGGTCTTCGCCCTCCGACAAGACGGCTTTCACGGAGAGATCATTCTTAGTGCAGAGAATCTCCCGGGCGGAGTCACTTGTTCCCCAATGCGGATCCCAGAAGGGCAGGACAGCGCCACTCTCATTCTGAGCTCCGCGGCCGAGGCACCAGACTGGAACGGCTTCATTACGATACGCGGCAAGGCCGGCGATAAAGTTCGTGAGGCACAAGCCGGGACGATTTCATGGGCAGTCGACAACTTCGAGAGTGAGCGCATCCGTCCACACCTCGCAACCCACCTTCCGCTCTCGGTCTGCGCCGCCGAGAAGGCCCCGGTCATCCTACAAGGCCCCGAACAAGTTGACTGGGAAGTTGCGCTCAACGGCAAACTCGAATTCCCCATTAAGCTCCTCAAGAACAATGGCGTAAAGGGCGACTTTGTCATTCAACCTGAGGGTTCGCTGTTTCGAACCAATCCGCCCCAACTCAAGATCAAGGAGACGGACTCAGAGGGAATCCTCGCCATCACCTTTACCAAGACCGACGAATTCCCAGTGGAACCCGGCCTTTGGCAGTTCGTATTACGCGGCGATGGCGTCGTAAAGTATCGCAATAACCCCGATGCCGCGGATCGCGCCGAGGCGGATCGCAAACGCCTCGCGGAACTCAAAGACGAACTGGATCAACAAACGAAGGACGCCCGCGCCGCCGTCGAACCCGCCCGGGAGGCCTTGAAGAAGGCGGAACAGAACCTCCAGAGCGCCAGCGAGCAAGCCAAACCCGAACTCGAAGCTCTCGTCACCATCACCCAAACCGCACTACAGACGACCGAGCAGGCCGCCAAGGACGCGGAGGCGAAAGCCCTGCGCGCCGACAACGAGAAGAAAGCAGCCGAGGGGCGTGCCCAAGCAGCGGCGGAGCGCGCCAAAGAACTCGACCTAAAGATCTCCACTTACTCGCTGCCCATCACGGTCCGCGTCACGGCCCCACCACCGAAAGAGGAAAAAAAATGAAACGTCACTTTTTAGCAGCCCTCGTTCTGTCCAGCTTGGCCTCCGCGCAGGAAACCCCACTTCCGGTCGCTGCGCTGCAACGCAACACTCTAGTCGACTTCACGAAAGAGATCGCCCCCTTTCTCAAGAAGAACTGCTTCGCCTGCCACAACGAGAAGAAGGCCAAAGCCGACCTCAATCTCGAATCGCCACAGGCCATGATCACCGGCGGTGACAGCGGCCCCTCTCTTGTTCCCGGCAAGCCGCTGGAGAGTCTCGTTTTTACCTATTCCGCACACCTCGAAGACGACCCGATGCCGCCGGCCAAGAACAAGACCAAGGCCGTCGATCTCAATCCGGAGGAACTAGCCCTCTTGCAACTTTGGATCACACAAGGCGGAGTGGGAACCTCCGCCGCCGTCATGGCCGGACCCAGCGAATGGGGAAATCTGCAAGACATCAACGCGATCTACGCTACCGCCATTACCGACGACGGACGCTTTGTCGCAGCGGGACGCGGCAACCGCATTCACCTCTATGACCTCCATCGTGGCACTCTCGAGGCGGAGTTGGTCGATCCCGAACTGGGAACGAAGGCCGCGCACCACGACAACGTCCACGCCCTCGCTTTCAACCGTGACGGCCTCCTCGCTTCGGGAGGTTTCCGAAGCGTGAAACTTTGGTCCCGGGGAGACTTCCCGGCCCGGATCGGGAAGCCCCTCTCGGAAGCACCCACCGCCCTCGCTCTCAGCCCCAATGGCGAATGGATTGCGACCGGCGACAGCAAGGGGAACCTCATCCTGCACTCGCTTGGTCAAGCCGCTGAAATCAACCCGGAGGGCAAACACGCAGCCGCGATCCGCGCATCGATCTTCACCGCGGACAGCGCCACAGTTTACTCACTCTCCGACGACAAGGTTCTTCTGCGCAGCAGCGTGACCGACCCGAAGATCTGGAAAGAGATTACCTCCCTTCCTGAGTCAATTTCCCTCGCGCTCTTAGAGGGCGAGCAGAAGCTCGCGGTGGGAGGCGCGGATGGCGTGATTCGCATCATTCCGGTCGCGGCCTTCGAACAATCGACCGGGGCCGAAGCAAGCCCCCCGCTCGAACTGAAAGGGCACGGACCAAAGATCACGTCCCTTCTCCCCTTCAATCCGGAGGGCACGCAACTTCTCTCGGCCAGCGAAGACGGCACCGTTCGTCTCTGGGATCTCGCCGGTAAGCAACTTCGCCAATTCGACCACGGCTCCCCTGTCACCACTCTCATCGCGCATTCTGGAGTCAATCGCATCGCCACGGCCGGGGCCGATGGAATCGTACGGGTTTGGGACACCGCAAACGGAAGTAAACTCGGCGAATTAAGCGGTGATCACGAGTTCGAAACCCGCCGCGCCGCCGCGATCCGGCACCGCGACGTCGCCAAACGCATCACGGACCTGCGACGCACGCAAGTCGAAGCGAGCGACAAACAGTGGACCGAGCTCCGCGAACAAACCAAGAAACAAGCCGAGGATCTGAATACCGCCTTGAAGGAATTCGACGCAAAGGAAGCTGTTCTCCCCGAGCTCCGTAAGGACGCTGACATGGCACAGAACGAAGTGGCTCAAATCGAAAGCGCACCGGACAAGTCACCACTCGGCGCCGCCCAGGGACGAGCCAACCAGGCCACCGAGGCCCTCCAAAAGGCCGAAGACGAACTCACCACGGCCGAGCGCAAGCACACCGGAGCACAAGGTAATCGCGAGCTTGCAGTGCGCGACGGAACCAAGGCCGCCGAACAACTTCTCTCGGCACAAGCTGCCTCCACCGAGGCCGATGGCCAACTCGCCACCGCGGAAGAGTCCGTGAAGAACTACGAAGAGAGTGCGAAGACGATCGGATTGGGTGCAGTCCGTAGCCTTTCCATCTCGGATGACGGCACCACCCTCGCCGCCGGAACGGAAAAGATGGGGATACAGCTTTGGTCACTTGCCACGCTCCAACCACTCGACACCCTGCAACGCGGACGCGACACCACGAGGGTTCTCTTCACCCCTAACGGAGATCTCATCGCCGCCTTCGCGGACAACTCTCTCGCTCGCCTCGCCCCGACTTCATGGCACAAGACGCGCCAGATTGGTGATGGCACCAACGCCGAGCCCTTCCCCGGCCGCGTCCTCGCCCTCGCCTTCCATCCGCGTGGCAACCTGCTCGCCACCGGCAGCGGAATCCCCTCCCGACATGGCGAACTCAAACTCTGGAACGTCCGCAATGGGGCCCTGCAGAACGAGATCACCAAGCCACACGATGACACCATCACCGGCCTGGCCTTCTCACCGGATGGATCGCAACTCGCCACGGCCTCCACCGACCGTCTCGTGAAACTCCATCGCCTCGATACCGGCGCGCTCGTTCACAAACTGGAAGGCCACACCAATCACGTCCTTGACGTGGCGTGGAGTGCCGACGGCCAGACGATCGCGTCGGCCGGCGCAGACAAGGTAACAAAGCTGTGGAGTGCAGAAGCTGGTAATCAGACACAATCAGAGGCCGGATTCAGGAAGGAAGTCACTTCGATTGAATTCCTCGGAACCGACAATGGTCTCCTCACCGCCGCCGGCGACAAAAGCGTGAAGGCCGCGGGGCAGAATTTGGTCGGAATTGAAAGCTTTGTCTACACCGTGGCCTCCTCACCTGATGGTCAGATCATCGTCGCCGGAGGCGAGGACGGCATCCTGCACGTTTGGGGCATCAAGGACCTCAAGCTGCTGTACTCTTTCCCCCCCCCGAAGAACACCGCTCCCGAAACTGCGGCGCGATAGACAGGTCACCTCCCAATCCAGAATCTCCTTCTCCGAAGGCAATACGCACAACTTACCGCGGCTGAAATGGTTCTTCGCTCCCTCATCCTCATCGTCTTTCCACTGATTATCTCCCAAGGAAGATTGCTGGCGGAGGTCCCAAGTGCCGAGGATTTCACGGCACTCTCCCAAAAATACCAACAGGATATCATACCACTTCTCGAGCAGCATTGCCTCGACTGTCATGACGAGGCCTCTACAAAGGGTGAACTCGATCTCGAGCGATTCTCCGACCTGACTGCGGTGAAAAACGATCCAAAAACCTGGCAGAGCGTACTTCATCAACTCGAAATCGGAGAGATGCCGCCAGTGAAGAAGAACCGGGTGCCACCGACCGACGATGAGCGGAAGGCCTTGATGACCTGGACCCGAACCTATCTCGACACCGAGGCGCGTTCCCAGGCCGGCGATCCCGGACCAGTCGTCCTACGACGACTCAGTAACGCCGAGTATACCTATACGATCCGCGACCTCACCGGGGTCGACTCTCTCGATCCACTTCGCGAATTCCCGGTCGACAGCGCCGCTGGGGAAGGTTTCACCAATACAGGCGGTGCCCTCGTTATGTCGCCCGCCTTGTTGGAAAAGTATCTTGCCGCGGGGAAGGAAATTTCGGAGCACGCCGTCCTCCTACCCGACGGCTTCCGCTTCTCGGCAAGGACCACCCAGCGCGACCAAGCACGCGAAATTCTTGAGGAAATCCGTGCCTTTTACCTTCACCAGACCGGAGGTGGCGAGATCGATTTCGCATATCGCAGCGAGGTCCGCGGGGCCGAACCCGGCAATCAAGGAGAAGGACGCGTCGATCTCACCCCCTACTTCGCCGCGCTGATCTCGAATCGTGATCAACTCCTCGCCCATCCCGAATCCGCCTCCGCAATCGCCACCGAAGCCTACCTCAACGCTCGCTACCTCCATACCCTCGCCACCGCGCTCAACGCAAAACCCACCGGTTCACTTCTGTTAGATCACCTGCGCACACACTATCGCACCGCCAAACTCGCAGAAGCCACGACTCTCGCCGCAGAGATTCGCGCCTGGCAGGATCGCCTCTGGGCTTTCCAGAAAATCGGAACCTTCGGGATCATCCGCCCCTGGCAGATCCCCGTCTCGCCCGCCACCACCACGAAGGAGGTCCGCCTAAAAATCGAATCGAGGGCACAATCGCTCTTCCTTTCATCGCAGAACTTCAATGGGGGGGAAACCAAGGTGCAGTGGCAACAACCGCGCTTCGAGCGCCCCGGACGGCCAGCCATTCTACTCCGCGATGCCGAGCGCGGTTTCATAGCACTTCGCAAGATCAGCACCGCCACCCTCTCCTCCACGGCACGCTATCTTTCCGCCGTATCTCAGGTCCACCAAAACGGCGATACCGAAACGATTGCCAAAAGGAACCAACTCGATCCAAACATCCTCACCGCCTGGGCTTCCTACCTCGGCCTCGAACACAACGGGCGAGTCGAGATCAAGGAACCACTCACCGCACCGATCGGAAACGGAACCTACGATTTCGTCAAGGGCTGGACACTCCCCGGACTGGCCGACTTCTCCCTCTACACTAATTCTTCAGATCAGAATGTGACAATTCCCGGTGAATTGAACGCCCACAAGGTGGTAGTTCATCCACGACCGGAGCGCTGGATCGCGGCAGGGTGGATGAGTCCCTTCAACGGTCGCGTAGAGATCATGCCCGCAGTCGGCGATGCTCATAATTCCTGCGGCAACGGCGTGATCTGGTCACTCGAATTGCGCCGTGGGAGCCTGCGGCGCACCCTCGACTCTGGGATTGTCGATCTCGGCACGGTCGCAAACATCAAGCCCACCGAAAACTTCGAAGTCCGCAAAGGCGATCTTCTTTCCCTCATCATCGGGGCACGAGACGGTAGTCATATCTGTGACCTCACCGAGATCGATCTCACCGTCCGCGAACTCGACGGAGCAAAGCGCTCCTGGTCGCTCTCCGGAGATTGTGCCGACTCGATCGACGCCGGTAATCCGCATTCTGACCAACACGGTAACCTGGCCGTGTGGCACTTTCATGGAGGCCTGAACGACGAAATGAAGCCGACACCAGGAGTACCCCCGGGCTCCCTGCTGGATTCTTGGTTGAACACAAAGGACGACAACCACGCTCAGAAGTTGGCGAACCAGATTGAGGCTTTCCTCACGAACGAGATTCCTCCCAACACCACCGAGGCCAACACCCGATTGCATCGGGATCTGACCTCGCTCGATGGCCCGCTCTTTGCCCGTCTCGACTTTAGCACCTTGGCAATTCGTGGAGACGAGCAACCTTCATCGCTCTTCGATGAAATGGGAAATCTCCTCGCCGGAACACCCTCCATTCTCGAGTTCCCCATCCCCTCATCGCTTGGGGTAGGAGCAGAATTCGTGGTGCTAGGAATCGTCCACGAATCAAGTGACCCACAGGCAATGGTGCAAATGCAGGCCACCACTCAGAAACCGGCCAACTCCGCCAAGCTGCAAACCGGTGAAGCTATCGTGATCCGCTCTGAAGGATCCGCTGATGCCAAATTGGAGCAATCCTTAGCCGAGTTCCGCAACCTCTTCCCCGCCGCAATGTGTTACGCCCGCGTCGTCCCCGCCGATGAGGTGGTCACCTTACAACTCTACCATCGTGATGACGAACACCTCACACGCCTGATGCTGCGTGACGAAGACAAGGCCCACCTCGACCGCCTCTGGCAGGAATTAAAATTCGTGAGTAGGGAGCCACTCCGCCTTGTCACAGCCTACGAACAGATCTGGCAGTTCTCCACCCAAGACTCCGACCCCACGAAGATCGAACCACTCGAGGCTCCGGTCCGCGCCGGCGCTGCGACCTTCGAGAAGACACTCGCCCAGGCCGAGTCCACCCATCTCGACGCCCTTCTCACCTTCGCTCCAAAAGCCTACCGCCGACCACTCAGTAAGGTGGAGCAGATCCAGCTCCACACGCTCTACGATCGATTGCGCGCGGAAGACCTCTCCCACGAAGAAGCCTTCCGTCTCACCCTCGCCCGCGTCTTCACGACCGCCGCCTATCTCTACAAAACCGAGACTCCGGCCGCCGGACCAAAACAAGGACCGGTTCACGCCCAGGAACTCGCCACCCGCCTCTCCTACTTCCTGACTTCATCTACTCCTGACCTCAAGCTAACACAAGCCGCTGTCGATGGATCGCTCACAGCTCCGCAAACGCTCCTCACCCAAACACAACGCCTCCTCCGCGACGACCGCTCCCGCCGCCTCGCCATCCACTTTGCCTGCCAGTGGCTGCACGTCCGAGACTTCGATCAACACGACGAAAAAAACGAACAACTCTATCCCGAGTTCGCGAAGCTGCGCGGCAGCATGTATGAAGAAACGGTTCGCTTCTTTACGGACTTCTTTCAAAATGATCGTTCCATCCTCTCTCTTCTTGAGGCCGATCACACCTTCGTCAATGCCGACCTTGCCAAGTTCTATCATCTTCCCGCTCCTGCTGAGGGCTGGCATCGCGTCGAGGGCATTCGAAAATCCGGCCGCGGTGGCATCCTCGGCTTCGCCACCACTCTCGCCAAGAACTCCGGCGCCTCCCGTACCAGTCTCATTCTACGCGGCACCTGGATCTCAGAAACAATCCTCGGTGAGAAACTTCCCCGCCCCCCGAAAGACGTCCCATCACTTCCCGATTCCGTACCGGCGGGACTCAGCGAACGCGAGTTTATCGTGAAACATAGCTCCGATCCCGCCTGTGCGAAGTGCCACGACCGCATCGACCCCTACGGTTTCGCTCTCGAAGCTTATGACACCATCGGGCGCTTCCGCGCCAACGCCGACACCAGCGCGAAACTGCCCGATGGATCCGCTATCGAAGGAATCGACGGCCTTCGCACCTGGCTTCTCACCAAACAGCGCGACACTTTCGTGCGCCATTTCTGCAAAAAACTCCTCGGCTACGCCCTCGGTCGCGAAGTGCAACTCTCCGACGAACCGCTGCTCGATGACATGATGACGAAGCTGCCACCGAACGACTACCGGATCAGCATCGCCGTCGAGGCCATCGTAATGAGTCGGCAGTTCCGCGAAATACGGGCCAATGAAGAGCCCTGATTTGCATTCTTATCCCAAATACACCTGATACCCTTACCCGATGAAACGCCGATCCACGCTTGCCCGCCGCACCATGCTCCGTGGACTGGGTGTCACGATGGCCTTACCTTGGCTGGAATCAATGCCGGCCTACGCGGATACTCCGAAACCAAAGACCCCGGGAGACGATGCTCCCCTGCGTATGGGAGTTCTCTTCGGCGGAAACGGATTCCACCAAAGTGAGTATCGAGCAAGCGGCGATGGTGCCGCGATGGAATTGGGCAAGGTCCTCTCCCCCCTTCACCCTCACCGCGAGAAGCTCGTTTTCATTCAGGGACTCTTCAACGCCGAGGCTCTAAAGGGGAACATCCACAGTTCCATGACCGGAAATCTCCTCTCCGGAGCACCGCTCTCCCCGGGCGGCGAGATCAAGTCCGGCACCAGCTTCGATCAAGTCATCGCGCAACAATACGGCCACCGCTCAAAGGTCCCCAGCCTCGTGCTCGGATGCGAAAAGGCCAACCCCTCGATCCACAAGAACTACTCCATGATTTACAGCTCCCACATCTCGTGGAGCTCCCCGACCACTCCAACGCCGCTCGAGGTTTACCCAGCCCTCGCCTTCGACCGACTCTTCAAGCACGGCAACCATCCGGGCGATCGTAGCGTTCTCGATTCCATTCTTGAGGAAGGCAAGGACATGCGCCGTCGCGTGAGCGCCAGCGATCAACAGAAGCTCGATGAGTATCTCAACTCGGTTCGAGAGGTGGAAAAACGCATCGGAAACGCCGGACAACGTGGCGAGCTACAGGGATGGCGCCCCACCCTCGACGAGCCCAACATCCCGCGTCCGGCCGACGGGATCCCGCAGGACATCGGAGAACACATGCGTCTCATGAGCGACATCATGGTGCTCGCTTTCCTGACTGACACCACCCGAGTCTGCACCCTCAAGCTCAACAACGATCACTCCTCCCTCCGCTTCCCGAACCTCGGAGTGGATTACATGATCCACCATCTCCTCTCGCACCGCGACACCGACGACTGGTTGAAGGTCAACCAATTCTTCTTTGAACAACTCGCCTACATCGCCGCCAAGCTCGATGCCGTGCAAGAAGGCGAACGTACTGCCCTCGACAACACCATGCTCATGATGTGCTCAAGCATGCTCACCGGCTCACACGATGCCACGCAACTCCCGGTCATTCTCCTCGGAGGCGGCGGTGGTAAACTGAAAGGCGGCCGCATCCTCGACTACCGAGGAAAGGACGAACGACAGATGTGTAGCTTGTATCTCTCCCTCATGGACAAATTTGGAATCCAACTCGATCACTTCGGCGATTCCGCGACACGCTTGGCCGAGATTTAAAATACCCTTCCAACTCATCCTCCAATCATGAAACCCATCGTCCAAATCTCCCTCGACCTGACCAACATCGACGAGGCCCTCGAAACCGCCGCCCTCGCCATGCGGGCTGGGGTCGACTGGCTGGAGGCCGGCACCCCTCTCATCCTTGCCGAGGGACTCCATGGCGTTCGTAAACTCCGCGAGGCCTTTCCAAACATCCCCATCATCGCCGACTTGAAGACGATGGATGGCGGTTATCTCGAGGCCGAAATGATGGCCAAAGCCGGAGCCACCCATGTCGTCGTCATGGCCCGCGCTCATGAGGAGACGATCAAGTGTGTCGTGCAGGCCGGACTCGATTATGGCATCAAAGTTATGGGCGACAACCTTGGCTGCCCCGACATGATCGCCGGCGCAAAGTTACTCGAAGACCTCGGCTGCCACTACGTCATCCATCACATCGGCTACGACGAACGACGCGGCCTCGCCGCCTCCGGACAACGTATGCCCAATCCGCTCGATCAACTCCGCGAAGTCGTCCAGGCCGTTTCGATTCCCGTGCAAGCGGTCGGAGGGCTCACCCTTGAGCAAGCCATCGAGTGCCCCCGCCATGGTGCCCCTCTTGTTGTCCTCGGTGCCCCACTCACCATCGATGCCGATGCCTTCAAGACTGCCAACGGAGACCTCGAAGGTTCCTTACGCCTCATCTGCAACGCCATCCACCAACAGGACGTCCCCGCTTTCTAACAACACCACTATGAACTCTCCAGCCGTCGTCAATTTCGCCCCCGAACCGGGATCAGTCGAACTCCGCGAAATCGAACGCCCCTCCATCGGCCCCGATGAAGTCCTCCTCGAGGTTGCCAACGTCGGAGTATGCGGCAGCGACTTGCACCAATGGACCGCCGACCATTCCTGGCCCGTAAACTACCCCGTCGTCCTCGGGCACGAGTTCGGTGGAAACATCGTCGAACTCGGCGCGAACGTCACCGCTTGGAAGGAAGGCGACCGCGTTGTTTCGGAAACCGCCGCCATCATCGATCAAAACAACCCCATGAGCCGCCGCGGCCTCTACAACCTCGACCCCACCCGCAAGGGTTTCGGCTACGGAGTGAACGGAGCCATGACCCGCTTCGTCCGCGTCCCCTCCCGTATCCTCCACCACGTTCCCGACTCTCTCCATTTCGAAGAAGCCTGCCTCACCGAGCCCTGCTGCGTCGCTTATAACGCCGTCGTCAACAATGCCCGCATCCAACCCGGCGACCGCGTCGTGGTTCTAGGCCCCGGCACCATCGGAATCCTGTGCGCAGCGATGGCCCGCCTCTGCGGAGCACAGGTTGCCATCGTCGGCCTCGAACAAGACACCCACCGCCTAGAAATCGCCAAAGGCTATGGCTGCGAGGTCATCATCGGCGATGCCGAACCCTGGGCCCTAGAGCGCGACGGCCTCGGCTGCGATGGTGTCATCGATGCCGCCGGAGCCAGCGCCACTTTGAAAATCGCCCTCAAAATCGTCCGCCCCGCCGGCTGGATCAGTAAGGTCGGTTGGGGACCACAACCCTTGGGATTCAACCTCGATCAACTGGTCCAGAAAAACATCACCCTGCAAGGTAGTTTCAGCCATAACTGGCCCATCTGGGAACGTGTCCTCGCCCTCCTCTCCAGCGGCCAACTTGACGTGCGCCCCATCATCGGCGGAGTCTGGAGCTTCTCCAACTGGCACGAAGCTTTCGAAAAAATGCACCGTGGAGAAGTCGTGAAATCTGTTCTCCGACCCGACTAATCACGATGAGACTCGAAGACAAAATCATCATCGTCACCGGCAGCTGTACTGGCATCGGCAAAGCCATCGCAAAACGCTGTGTCGCCGAGGGCGCCAAGGTTGTCATTCACGGCCTAGAAGAAGATCTTGGAAAAGAAGTGCTCTCAGAACTCGGCAACGACAAAGCCGTCCTCCACATCGAGGATCTCCGCAACGAGGGCTGCCCCGCCCGCCTCGTGCATCTCGCAGTGTCCACCTTCGGCCGCCTCGACGCGGTCGTCAACAATGCCGCTCTCGTCGCCCCCGGCAATATCCACGACACCAACAGCGAGAAATTCCTGAAGTTCATCGCCATCAATACCCTCGCACCCTTCCTCCTCATCCAAGCCGCCCTCCCTCACCTCCGCACCGCGAAAGGCTGCGTCCTGAACATCGGGAGCATCAATGCCTGGAGCGGAGAGCCCGACCTCCTCCCCTACAGTATCAGCAAGGGAGCCCTCATGACCATGACCCGCAATCTCGGCGATACCCTAATGCGCGAGGAGGGCATCCGCATCAACCAAATCAACCCCGGCTGGGTCCTCACCGAGAACGAAGCACAACGGAAACAAGAGCACGGCCTCGCCACAGACTGGGATTCCCACCTTCCCTCAGTCTTCGCCCCCGCCGGGCGAATCCTCCGCCCCGAGGAAATTGCCGCCGCCGCCCTCTTCTGGCTCTCCGATGAATCCGGTCCAGTCAGCGGCCAGGTCATGGAACTCGAACAGTTCCCTCTCATCGGGCGCAATCCCCCGAAAGACAACACCACCATCCCTAGTAATTAGCTCCCGTGCCCAAACTCGCCGCCTTTCCCAAAGCCTTCATGCAAGCCCTCTGCAAGGAGGGCACGATGAGTGTCTCCGAGTGGATCAAGCTCGCTGCCGAACTCGATATCGAAGGCCTCGAGTGGTACGCCGGCTTCCTCGAAATGAAGGATCACTCAAACTGGTCCCGCTTTCGCAAAGAAGTCGAAGACCAGGGCATGGTCATTCCCATGATGTGCTGCTCTCCCGACTTCACTCATCCCGACCCCGCCTTCCGAGAACACGAAATCGCCAAGCAGAAGCACTGGATCGAGATGACCCACGCACTTGGTGGCTCCTACTGCCGCGTCCTCAGCGGACAACGTCGCCCCGAACTCTCCATCGAGGAAGGCGTCACCTTCGCCGCCGATGCCATCCATGCCTGCCTGCCCCACGCCGCAGAACGCGGCATCACCCTCATCATCGAAAACCACTACAAGGACGACTTCTGGGACTTTCCCGAATTCGCCCAACAAATGGACATCTTCTGCATGTTGATCGACCGCATCGACAGTCCTCACTTCGGCGTCAACTACGACCCCAGCAACACCTATCTCGCCGGAGAGGATCCCCTTGAACTCCTTAAACGCGTCTCGCATCGCGTCGTCACGATGCATGCCAGCGACCGCTACTTGGCCGAGGGAACGCTCGAAGACCTCCGACGCGAAGAGGGCGGCGCCACTGGATACGCCAAACGCCTCCGCCACGGTGAGATCGGCCAAGGCCTCAATGATTACGACGCCATCTTTACCGAACTCAAACGCGTTGGATTCGATGGATGGATCAGCATCGAGGACGGCGTCGACGGCATGGACCAACTCGCCCGCAGCGTCTCCTTCCTCAAAGAAAAAATTGCAGCCTACTGGCCCGAAAAGTCCCAACTTTCGAGCGACCCTTAGCAAACTCGCCTCCATCGTCCACCATACAGGACCGCCCGATTCTCCCCTTTTTAAAACACCAAGAGCAACTGACTTGCAAAGTGGATCCTTGCGCAATGAAATGAGGATTTAGGACTCGTTTCTCGATAATATTCCTCATCGGGAACATTTCGCTTGCGAAAGACCAAATTAAACCCGTAAGTTCCCGATCGGCAACATGAAAATCAACCACACCCGCAGCGCCTTTCGCATCGGAATCCTCCGTGCCCACAAAGGCTCAAAATCAGCTAACGGGTCACAGAGATCCTTCTTCCTTTGGTCTGGAATCAATGACATCACAGAAAATGTGCGCGCTGCCAAGCAATCGCCCTGACCTCACTGGGAATCTTGCTAATCGGCCAACTGCGACAAAAAACCGAGAACGAACATGGCGAATCCACCGCCTTTGTCTTTTTCATGAGATGATTAAGAGCTATTTGTGAGCCCCCTATGGCTCGGCCGCATCCTCCTTCAGGCTAGGACATTCCTGACCACTTTTCCGTGGACATCGGTAAGGCGGAAATCACGACCCTGGCTGCGAAAGGTGAGACGCTTGTGATCGACACCAAGCAGGTGGAGGATCGTGGCATGGAGGTCATGGACGTGGACCTTGTCCTCGGTGGCGTGGTAACCAAACTCGTCGGTGGAGCCATGGGTGATGCCAGGTTTCGACCCGCCGCCAGCCATCCACATCGTGAATCCGTGCGGGTGGTGGTCGCGCCCCCAGGTCTTGCCCATAACTTGAGCGACGGGCGTGCGGCCAAACTCACCCCCCCAGATAACGAGGGTGTCCTCTAGCAGTCCACGTTGCTTGAGGTCGGTAATCAGTGCGGCAACCGGCCTGTCCGAAGCGGCACACTGCCGCTTGTGCTCTCGGTCAATATCAGTGTGTGAATCCCAGCCTCGGTCATAGAGTTGGACAAAGCGAACGCCGCGCTCGACCTGACGCCGGGCCATCAGGCAGTTACGGGCGAAAGAAGGCTTAATCCGATCGGCTCCGTATAGCTCCAACGTTTTATCCGACTCACCTCCTAAGTCTGCCAGTTGCGGCACGCTGGCCTGCATTCGAAATGCCAGCTCGTAGGAGGCGATGCGAGTGGCAATCTCGGGGTCGCCGAGCGCTTGATGCTGGCGGTGGTTCATCCACTGGATCAGGTCGAGTTCACGACGCCGGTCCTTGGTCGTGACTCCCTTCGGGTTTCCAAGATGGAGCACCGGAGAACCGCTGTTGCGGAAGGGCACACCAGCATGACGGGAATCAAGAAAGCCGTTTCCCCAGAAACTCTGCAGGAGCGGTTGACCATCGCTGACACCGGAGGTCAGCACGGTGTAGGCAGGCAAATCCTCGTTGACCGAACCGAGCCCGTAAGACATCCAGGAACCGAGGGTCGGCCGGTCGCCTAACAAAGTTCCGCAGTTCATGAAATTCACTCCGGGGTCATGGACGTTGGTGTCGGTGTGCATCGAACGGATCACTGTCAGCTCGTCGGCGACCTTGGAAAGGTGTGGCAGTAGTTCGGAGATGACGGTGCCTGATTGTCCATGAGGACGAAAGGCATAGGGCGATCCCTTGAGGTTCGGAGTGCCGCGAATCAGAGCAAACTGTTGATGATCTTTGAGGAGCTCCTGCGGAATGGCCTTGCCGTCGAGTTCATTCAGCGTTGGCTTGGGATCGAAGAGGTCGAGGTGCGACGGCCCACCCGCCATGAAAAGGAAGATGACGCGCTTTGCCTTCGCAACGTGATGCAGCCCAGAAAGACTCCCCTGCCCGGCCATGAGATCGTTGTTCAACAATGAGGCAAGTGCCACAGAGCCAATCCCTCCCGCAGAGCGACCAAGAAAAGCGCGACGCGTGAAGTCGGCAGAAGATGAAAAATGGCGGATCATGGTCGGGTGATGGTCTCGTCGAGGTTCAAGAGCACAGTGCCCACACTCTGCCAGACAGTGAGCTCGGGATTCATCGACTGGCTGTCGATAAAACTCAGAAACTGTTTTCGCTCGACCCTCACAGGGAGTCTCCCGAGGCAGAGCCGGAAGGCGAGATCGAGGCGGGCACTATTGTCAGAGGCTTCCACGAGGAGTCGCTGGGCCAAACGCTTGGCGGATTCGACAAAGACGGGGGCATTTAAAGTCACGAGCGCCTGGGTGGGCAGGTTCGCAGTGTTGCGTTTCACGACACAAACAGAGCGGGCAGGAGCATCAAGAAGCTCCATGGTGGGATGCAGAGCCATGCGCCGCCAGTAGGTATAGAGACTCTTGCGGTAACGGTCGTCGCCGCTGCTTACTTTCCATTTTCCGGGCAAGTCTCGATCCTCCCAGAAGTTTTCAGGCTGCGGAGGAAAGACGCTCGGCCCACCGGGATAGGCCTTCAGCAAACCACTGATCGCAAGGACCTGATCACGGATTTGTTCGGCCGGCAGACGGACGCGCGGCATGCGGGCAAGAAACAAGTTCCTGGGATCCTTTTCCCTCAGCTCCGAGGTGATATGGGCCGATTGACGGTAGGTGGCCGAGGTGACGATCAGCCGGTTGATGTGCTTCATGTTCCAGCCACTGCTCACGAATTCGGCGGCCAGCCAGTCAAGTAACTCCGGATGGGTCGGAGCGATTCCCTGCGATCCAAAGTCGTCAGAAGTGTGCACCAAGCCGTGGCCGAAGTAACTTTGCCAGAAACGATTGAGCACCACTCGCGCGACAAGCGGGTTACTTCCATTCACGAGCCAACGGGCAAATTCAAGCCGGTTCTGCGGTTGGGTCTGCCCCGAGGTCGCCAGCACAGTAGGCACTGCGGGTGCCACTTTGTCGCCGCGACTCAGAAAGCTACCGCGCAGATGAATGAAGGTCTCGCGAGGTTCCGGCAACTCACGCATGATCGGAACCGTGACCGTTCTTTCGATCGTCCCCTGATCCTCACCTTCCTGAGGAACGACATACTTCATCGTTGGGCCACCCTGCCCCATTCCCTTCCCCTGATGCACGATGTTGTTGAAGATGGCGAAGAGAGAATAGTAATCGCGCTGGCTGATTGGATCAAATTTGTGGTCATGGCACTCCGCGCATTCCATCGTAAGTCCAAGCCAAACCTTGCCGGTGGTATTAACCCGGTCGGTCACACCCTTGAGACGATACTCTTCCTCCGGATAGGTTTGACCACAGGCTTGTGGAGCGTTGCGATGAAAGCCGGTGGCAAGGCGTTGTTCATCACTTGCATTTGGAAGCATGTCTCCTGCGAGCTGTTCAATGGTGAACTGGTCGAAGGGCATGTTGTGATGAAGCGCCCGAACGACCCAGTCCCGGTAGGGCCAAATCTCACGCATCTTGTCATCGGCGAAGCCGCGCGTGTCGGCATAGCGTGCGAAATCGAGCCAATCTTGGGCGCGACGTTCGGCATAGTCACGTGTCGACAGCAAGCGATCCACCAAGCGACCGTAAGCATCGGGCGAGGCATCGTTGAGAACGCGTTCTAACTGGGCCGGCGTGGGTGGCAGGCCTGTTAGATCCAGGAAGACACGACGGATGAGCGTAGCGCGATCGGCCTCTGGAGCGGGCCTCAGCCTTTCCAATTCGAGACGCGCCTGGATGAATTGATCGATCGGGTTTCGTCCTTTCTCGGGCGAGGTGCCCGCAGGAGGAATGGGCTTGTGTGCCGGAACAAAGGCCCAATGAGATTGGTATTTGGCTCCTTTCTCGATCCAACGCTTGAGGAGGTCTTTCTCCTTATCAGTGAGGTTCTTGTTGCTCTCTAATGGCGGCATCACTTCGTCTGCATCCTTACTAGTGATACGGTGCCAAACTTCACTCTGATCGAGATCACCCGGCTTGATCCCCTGAATGCCATCGTTCAGTGCGTAAGCTCCCTCGGGAGTATCGAGTCTAAAATCGGCCTTGCGCTCATTGCCGTCAAAACCGTGACATGCGAAACAGTTTTCCGAGAGAATGGGGCGGATATCGCGATTAAACTCCACCGTCGGCGGTTCGGCCAGGGCGCACCGCAAAGTGAAAGTCAAGTTCGCAACGACCAACCCCACGATGACGACACGACAACCATTTCCTCTCAATTGGGCATGGTGGTAGGAGAGACGCTCTTTGTTTTCGCGTCGAAATTTACAGATGAAATCGTGGTCGGGATGGGTGTCGTGGTCGACGTGGTCGAACTTGGCTACCATGCCGGAGTTTTAGCCAAGGTCCTGATGTGCTCCAGCGCTAAGTCCGACAGGCTGCTAGCCCTTCACATCGAAGCAAAAGACCAAATCCTGATCCCGGAGATAAAGCTTCCCATTCAACACCACCGGGTGGGTCCAGACCTTGCCGTTCGTGCCTTCTCTGAGCTTGGTGACTTCAGGCAAGGAAAAGCGGCCTTTTTCACTGAAGCCGTTCGGAGTCGCTTCCACAAGAAAAACCGATCCTTCAAATTCATCGACACAATAGAGCATTCCGTCGGCATAGTGGACCGCGCCTTTTTGAATCCCGTCACCACTCTTACTCCACATCTTTTCTCCCGTCTTAAAGTCCTGGCAAGTAAGGCCTCCTCCGTCTGAGAAGCCGTAAAGATATCCATCAACGAGAATGACTCCGCCATGATGATTCTGCATCGTTTTGTTCTCCCAGACGTCCTTGGCCTCGGAGCCTGAAATATCCACCAACTTGCAGCCCGCTCCGTAAGCCGAGGTCATGTAGACTTTTCCGTCTTGATAAATCGGGGTAGGAATCACCGCCGTTCTGCCCTTGGGCCACTTGGAGGTCCAGAGGAGCTTGCCAGTCTCGGCATCCACGCCCGCCAGGGTTTTCATAAACAACTGCACATACTGTTTTTTGCCCTCAACTTCCGCAATGATCACAGAGGAATACTCGGCCCCATCCGTCAGATCCTGACTCCGCCAAATCGTCGTTCCGGTCTTTTTGTCCAAAGCCGCAATCGCACCATCCTTTCCTCCCGGGGTCACGATGAGCCAATCTCCGTCTACAAGAGGAGATTCGGAATAACCCCAATGGGGGACCTTGCCGCCAAAATCCCCCACCAAATCCTTGCCCCACTTCTTCTTACCATCAGCCGCATCAACCGCGGTGAGCGCGCCATTGGCACTGATGGCATAGACCATCCCATCACTCACGGTCGGAGTCCCGCGTGGTCCACTGCCCCAACCCGTAGAGTAGCCATCCTCGGGATCATTGCCCAAATCCGCAGTCCAGGCTTCTTTGCCATCCTCCAAGTTCAGGCAAATGATCTTGGCCTTTCCGGCGATCGTCCCAGTATAATAAATCTTACCACCTACGATTGCCGGACCACTGTATCCTTTTCCGCAGACATTCGATTCCCACAAAAGTTTCGGACCGCCGGAAGGCCATTCTTTCAGTAATCCCTGATCAGGAGAATGGTCCGTTCGGAAGGCTCCCCGAAAGGTCGGCCAATCCGTGCCTCCGCCGGCCTTCCCCTGCGTCGCCACAAAATCTTGGTCGGCTTTTGACAGTCCCTCCCATTCAATTTGAACCACCGTCCCATTGGGGAGCTTCACCGACACCTGTCCGTCTTTCACCCCCACAAAATCTCCCGTCAAGGCACTCCCGGTTTTCGTATCGGTCCAAGCGCGCCCGAAAGCAGGCAGTAAGCCACCGAGAAACAAAAGGAGGGTCAAGGTGATGCGCGGGAGGAATTTATAAGTCATGGTTTGCTTGACTATAGATTGAGCCACCTCGTCCTGAAAGCAGGAATTTCAACAATACGCACGTCCAGCGCCCCTCCTGCCAGAACGCGCTCGCTGACTTGTTGGCGCGATGATCTTCGGCCACAAGGATCAAATTTCACCCAAGTCTCCCGCTTCCCGCCTTTACTTCTTTGCGCGAAACCCTCTATACCCCCCCGCCATGACGTCCCTCAAGCAACTCACCCTCGGCCTTCTTTGCTTTGGCAACGCCCTCGTCGTTTTCTCCTCTGACAACGGACCCGTCTGGTATGATGTCGACACTCAAAAGTTCTCCCACGATAGCTCCGGCGGTTTACGCGGCATGAAAGCTGACGCCTGGGAAGCCGGTCACCGCATGTCCTTCATCATTCGCTGGCCCGCCGCGATCAAAGAAGCCCGGACCGTGAATCACACCATCTGCTTCACCGATCTCTTCGCCACCCTGGCCGATCTCACTGGAGCCTCCCTCCCCGTCGGACAAGCTCCCGACAGTGAGTCCTTCCTTCCCATTCTCAAATGGTGACTCGGTAAAACCCCGCAAAGCCATCGTGATGGAAGCAGGACGCAAGCACTTCGCCATCCGCGAGGGCGACTGGAAACTCATCACTGGCCCCGAGTCCGGCGGATTTTCCAAGGTCGACAAAAAGCCCTTAAAACCCTCCCCAAACTCCAGCTTTACAATCTCAAAAAGGACCTCGGCGAAACCGACAACCTGGCCGCCAAACACCCCGAAAAAGTCGCCGAACTTCAGGAACTCCTCGCGACCATTCAGCAAGAACAGTAGGACTTGCCCAGCTCGCAATCCCAAGACAGACGCACGGTATTGGCCACCGCCCCCCTTTCGCCCTTCCCCAAAAAACATGCCACGAAAATAGGGCGATGAACGAAACATCCAAAGCGACAGCAAGGCGAGATCGACATCCTAGTTTTTCTTGCAGATGCGCACGAACAATCCATTATTTCAAGGTGATCAGATTCTTATTTTTTGCTCTTCTCAATCTCATCATTGGGACTGTTTCCGCCGGGAAAAACGATCACTTTATCGACCGCACAAGAATCGGATTACTTGACGACATCCACCTTGTCGAAGGGACAAATGCCGGGGCTACCGCCGAAGCCGGAGAACCAAATCACGGGAGATTTTCGCCGAAAAGTTCGGTCTGGTGGAGCTTTACCAGCGAGAAGGACGGACCTTGCGAAATCGAATTCCTCACTGACCCGGCGGAATCGGGAGGACGTGTTAACTTTTACACCGGAACCTCCCTGAACGACTTGAGCGCGTTGAAGGTGAAACGCCTCACTTACGTCCTTGATGGAGAGCAGCGAACATCGGGGTTTCTAAATCTCCAAGAAGGAAAAGAATACTTCATCGCCTTCGACCAAGCAGGAGGAGAAGAGCCGGAATCCAACCACGGAGTGGGCAGGATCAGGCTCCAACTCGATTTCTCGACGCCCGCAAATGATGACTTTGCCAATGCCCTGGATTTGACCGGTCAGGAAGATGCCGAGCTTTCGGCCAACCTGGCCCGGGCGACCCGTGAACCAGGTGAAAGGAGCCATCTGGGACCCTTGGCTTATCCAGATGTTCTCTCGCACAGTGTCTGGTGGACCTGGGTTGCCTCCGACGAGGATCTCTACTCGCTCACGAATACAACGGGAAGGTTCGTGGCAATCTATAAAATTTTTCCCGATGGCTCGATGCGCGAAGTCGTCAGCAAGGAATGGTCACCTGCTATTTTCCAAGCTGAACACGGATTACGATATTATTTTGTTCTTCTCGCGAAAGAGCTCCTCGGCCCCGAGCTTTTCCAATCGGCGTACCGCTTTGAGAAAATCCTGTTCCACGATCATCGGACCTTGGAGACGGCGATTCCGGCGGGCAACGGCGTTCCGCTTCGCACAGTCATCCAAACTCCCCCCGATGAATGGCCCCGTGACAATGACACCTATCGATATTGGACGTGGACGGTTCCCGCTTCCGGTCATTATGAAGTCAGTGTCTCCAACGGAAGCAGAGGCACTTTAAAAACCCAGATTTTCACAGGTGTTTCGGAGAATCCAGAGGATGAAATTCCTTCCAAAACCAAGCCCGACGGCCCTGAAAAGAGCGTCGTCATCTTAGAGGGAGGTCAAGTTGTGACCCTCCGAACGACTGTTCCCTTCTATAGCAAACTTGACCTTTCCATCCTCGAAATCGCTCCTTTCGCAAAAGCGCCTAACGATCATTTCGCGGACGCGAGCGAGCTGATGACGCATCCTGCGCGGAATTCGCCTGTCAAAACACTGGGCGCGACAACGGAAATCGGCGAACCGGAAAGCTCCGCCAGCGCAACCCTTTGGTGGCGCTGGACCGCACCAAAGGAAGGGGTCTGGAGGTTCACCACGAACTCCCAAACAACCCTGGAGATCTTCCGGGGAACCAATCTAACCGACCTCGAACCTGTCGAAGGCACCAGCGCGGGAATCAGGATCGGCGAAGCAGGCGAAACGCACTTCGTTCGCGCCAGCAATCCCTTGCTCCAAGAAGTCGCCATTGTGGTCTCGGAATACCGGCAAACACGGAAGGTCTTTGCGATCGAATTGGGGGCAGTTTTCGGGGTTCAACTTTCCAGACCGCGCAGAAAGCGCTCATGGTGACCAGATCTCAAACCTGACCCGCTACTTTTACGGGCTCAATTTAGGGTGGCCCCTCAAAAGAGATCCCAAAGCGGGTAATCTTCCCCGCCTCACTCTTGAGGACGACCAGCTCACGCTGCGCTATCGTCTCGGACCTTCCCAGACGACTCGCCCGATCATCCATACTGGGGAGTTTTCGGAGGATGGAGTGAACTGGAGCCCGGTGGTGCCGACCGACTTGGGAGATCTCAGATTTCTTGTCCGAACTCCCATCGAGAGCGGGAAAAAGATGCTGCGGGTGCGGATCCGGGAAAAAGAGTGATTTTTTGATCCGACGGGATTTTCTAGGAATTTTTCCATCCAGCCCATCATCACGTCACAGAGTTATTGTCAAAACGGACTTTAGCCCTTCTCGAATGAAGCAATCCCTTGCAGAGCGGGGCCTGCAGGGGGGCTTTTGATTTCATGCGGGTGGCTACGCGGTTGGTTCGGCTGTCTTGAGAAGGGTCAGAATTTCTTTTTGTTCATCGCCGGCTTCGGTGGTTTGGTCGAACTCGATTCCTTGCAGGGTGACCCGATTGCTTTGGATTTGGGCGAGCCGGTCGATCACTCCTTTGACGGTCCAACGGCGGTGGGCTCCTTCGCCGTTTTTCGCGAAAAATGGGCGGAGCCGCTGCACCATGTGCCACTCAAGATGGTATGCCAACATGCACACGAAGACGTGCGCTTTGATACGCGCGTCGGGTTTTGTGGTAGATGGGGCGGGATCTCAAGGTGGGCGGTTTTCAGGCTGCGGAAGGCGCGCTCGACGTCGCCCAGGGACTTGTATCCGGCGAGGCCTTCTTAGCTCAGGTCGATGAGTCGGCGGCGCGTTTCGATTACGCTCGCCGCGGTGACGGGGTTGCGGGGTTGCGGCACAGGCAGTATCGTCCGCCTTCTTTTTCGGGATCGCTGATTTCGACGATGTTCTTTTCGTCGAATAGTTCGGGCTGGACGAGGTTAGAGAAAATCCTGTTGTAATCGCGAAAATCCTCTCCCCGATCCTCTCATTGGCTGATTCAGCGGCTCTCGCCAAAAGAAAATTTCCACGCAGTGCGTGCCGCGTTTGGTCCGGGGCGGGGCGTGTTGGTGGGAAGGCTCAATGACCTTGTCGAGGAGGCGGATTTGACAATACTCTGAGCCGTGAAGCCCTATATCCAACTGGACAAAACCAGTCTACCCGATGGAAACCTGCTCGCCCTGTACAAGCAGGACGGGGAATTAATCCTGGAATACAACGGGTTGGTGTTGATGAGCACGAACCTGACATGGTCCGAACAGATGCTTGCGGATTTGGGCTGTGTCGATCTGTTGGAACGGGCGACGACACGGCCAGAGCACCCGCGGGTGCTGATTGGCGGGTTGGGCATGGGATTCACCCTCAAGCGGGTTCTGGAGTTGGTGGGCTCGCCGGCCACCGTCGATGTTGCGGAATTGATGAGTCGGGTCATCGAATGGAACCGCACCTACCTGGTCGAGCACAATGGCCCCTTGCTCGAAGACCCGAGAACGAACGTGATTCTGGCAGATCTCTTCCACTGCCTCGGAGATGGTGACATGTACGATGCGATCCTGATCGATATCGACGACACGCCCGACGCGCTGATCACCGTGGACAATGGAAAGCTCTACACGCCCAGTTTCCTGGCCCTGCTGCGGAAATCGCTTAATCCGGGTGGCTGTCTGGCCTACTGGATGGCGATCCCATCGCCGAAACTCGAGATGGCGCTGAAGAAAGCTGGCTTCAATTTGGAGGAGCATCCGATGCAAGCCCATGAGCATTCAGAACAGGCGATCCACCGGATTTACGTGGCCCGTCTGAGTCCCTCGTCGTAAGGAAAAAGCTGATGAATTCCGCGGGCTACCGAAGTCATTTTTGTTTGTCGAGAATTCCCAGAGTCAGAAAGCTCAGTTTATCAAAACGGGAATCATGCCAGGATATCATGAACGACATGCCCGTGGACATCGGTGAGACGGAAATCCCGGCCTGAGTATCGATAGGTCAGGTTTTCGTGATCAAGCCCCATGAGGTGAAGGATGGTGGCGTGGAGATCGTGAACGTGAACCTTGTTTTCGACCGCAGCAAAACCAAATTCGTCGGTTGAACCGTAGGTCATACCGCCTTTGATCCCCCCTCCGGCAAGCCAGACCGAAAACCCATGGTGATTGTGATCCCGTCCATTTCCGCCTTCGGAAACCGGGGTTCGGCCAAATTCGCCGCCCCAAAGGACGAGGGTGTCATCGAGGAGGCCGCGTGATTTGAGATCACGAAGGAGGCCTGCGATCGCTTGATCACTTTTCTGGCCCTTGTCTCGGTGGCCGTTTTCGATATTGCCATGGTCATCCCAAGGTTGACCGTCGCCGTAATAAACCTGCACCATGCGAACCCCGCGTTCCACGAGACGGCGAGCCGCAAGACAGGAATCGGCAAACTCCCCCTCTCCATAGAGTTTGCGGGTGGCCTTGGTTTCCTGGGTGATATCGAAGGCTTCCGGGGCTTCGGTCTGCATCCTGAAAGCCACTTCAAGCGACTGGATACGGGATTCGAGTTGAGGGCCTCCGGACCGCTGCCCCGAATGAAGATCATTGAGCCGGTTGATCAAGTCCAGCTGCTGGCGCTGGGTTTGTGGTGTGAGATGCTTGTTGTTAATGTCCTCGACGATTTTTTTGGGGTCGAGTTTGCCAATGTGACAGCCCTGATAAATCCCGGGAAGAAATCCGCTACTCCAAAGTTGTGGGCCCACAACGGGTTTTCCCGGGCAAAGAACCACGAAGCCCGGCAGATTCTGATTTTCGACTCCCAAGCCGTAGCAGAGCCACGACCCCATACTGGGGCGGATTGGTTGGGTAATTCCGGAGTTCATCATGAGGAGCGAAGGCTCATGATTCGGCACATCGGTGTGCATGGAGCGAATGACACAGATATCGTCAATGCATTTGGCGACCTCTGGAAAAATCTCGCTGACCGGAATCCCGGATTGTCCCGAACGCTTGAACTCGAAGGGCGATTTAAAAAGCCCACCGGTTTGTCTCTCGGTTTTACGATCGGCTCCTGGAGGCCGTTGGCCATGGTACTTTTCCAGGGCAGGTTTGGGATCAAAGGTATCCACCTGGGAGGGACCGCCATTCATGAAGAGGTGAATAATGCGCTTCGCCTTGGGTTGGAAATGGGGCGACTTCGGGAGCAAGGGCCCTTCCGAAGCCAATAAGCCCTGATCAGCAAGGACTCCTGCAAGCCCGAGCGACGCGAATCCCCCACCGGTGCGTCTCAGCATATCTCGGCGGGTCATGGTTGGTTGATGGGAAGCTCTGTGTTGCATGTCCGGGTCCAGTTTCAATCAAGATACATCAGTTCATTGCTCGCAAGGAGTGCCTGACAATACTGTTCCCAGCGGGAAAGTTTGTCATCCTTTTCGTTCTCTTTACCGAGGTAGGCTTCCGCCAATTCTAGTTCATCTTCAGAAGGGGGACGTCCGAAGGCGAGATGATAAGCGGAATTCACTTGCCCAGATAAGTCGTGGGGTTCCCCGGTGACTCGCTTTGCAAAGGCTTTGGCCTGTTCAATGATGAAGTCACTATTGAGAACGAAGAGTTGTTGTTGCGGAACGGTCGTTTCCGTGCGGGATGCTGCGGAGACATTGGCATCAGGGAAATCAAAGATCCTTAACATGCCATCGAGTTGATGACGACTAATACTGGCGTAGACCGTCCGGCGGGTGTTCTTACTCTTGAGCTCGAAGGTGGGGCCACCCATGGCAGGATCAAGTTTCCCAGAGATCGCGAGTAAGGCATCCCGTAATGCTTCGACGTCAAGGCGGCGGCGATCGAATCGCCAACGGAAGAGGTTATCGGCATCCAGTTCCTCATTCTTGTAATGTCGCTCGCTTGAAAGTTGATAAGTCGTCGAGTTTAAAATCTCACGATGCAGCCACTTGATGGACCATCCATTTTCCATGAAATTGACGGTCAGCCAATCGAGCAATTCAGGATGAGTCGGACGATCACCCAGAAGTCCAAAGTTACTTGAAGACGCAACCAGTCCCTTCCCGAAGTGCCACTGCCAGATCCGATTGACGATGACCCGGGCAGTGAGAGGATTCCGAGGGGAAGCAATGGCCTGAGCGAGATCGAGACGGGAGTATGAATGGTTTTGGGCGGCCTCTGGATCGGAGGGTCTCGGTTGATCATCCAGAAGCTGGAGGGTGCCCCGGGCGACCCATTCTCCTTTGTTCGCGGGATTGCCACGAATGTAGACTTGCATCGCTTTTCCTCCTCCTTGAATGGCAGGTGCCGCCGGATACTTGGGCGTGGCGTTTTTGCGAAGCTCCTCAAATTCGGCCTTTTTGACGTCGGACTCCTCTTGCTGTTCCTGATTCAGAAAGTTTTTGTAAACATCGTCCTCGGAAGCAAAGAACGGAGCATGCCCGTCAAACCAGATATTTTTGAGAAGGCGCTGCGGGTCCTTCTCCATCTTCCCCATGACTTGATTGAGTCGGTCTTCCGCATTGCGGGCCTTGGCCAACTGATCGGCTTGCTCGATTTCAATTTGAGAAAATACTTTTTCTGCGCGCTCCACCAAGAGTTGAAGATGATCGGCCAGCGCGACGATTTCCTCAGGCACCTTGAGGGTTTCAAGAGTCGCTTTCTCCTGAAAGTTGACCTCGACTTGATGCCACCCCTCGAGCTCGGGCAAGCGCTTCAGAAGATCACTCTCACGACTCTTCTCAAGGAGATCCCGAAAACGTCGGGCGTAGTGGGGATGGAGTCCCACTTTCTTGGCAAATTCTTCATCCGGGATTTGAATCCCCTGGGACTTTAAAACGGTCATCCGCCAGCCTTCCTGCAGGTAGCGACTGACTTGATTGAGATTTTGTCGGCCAAGTTCTTTCCCCATCACTTTCAAAGAGCTGTTATGTGTTTCCACCAGCTCTTTGATGATTTGTTGCTCGCTATTGTAGGCTTTAACCGTGTCTTCAGCGACCAAAGGGATGTCCGTATATTGCCGACCATTGAAGATACCAGCCAAGGCATAGTAGTCTTGGGTCGGGATGGGATCGAATTTATGATCGTGGCATCTCGCACATGACACCGTCAATCCCATGAATCCCCGGGTCAAGGTATCGATGGTGTCGTCGAGTTCGTCCGCTTCGGCTTGGGCTTTGTCCGAATTTTTGTAGTATTGCGCTCCAAGCCCCAGGAATCCCAGTCCGGAAAATTGTCGGAAACGATCATCCGACTGCCCCTCCATCAGGTCGCCCGCCAATTGGAGTTTGATGAATTCGTCGAATGGAAGGTCTTCGTTGAACATGCGAATGACCCAGTCACGATACTGATGAGCATTTTCCCGTTTCTTCACTCCAAAAGTGTGCGCCTGATCCTCGGCATAGCGGGCGACATCGAGCCAGTGTCGCCCCCAACGTTCGCCATAATGGGGAGAGTCCAGAAGTGAATCAACAAGCTTTGCAATCGCGGAATCATGATCCTCTGCAGAGGACTTAAGGAACTCGTCAACCTGCTGGGGAGTTGGGGGCAGCCCAAACAAATTGAAGTAAATCCGCCGAACTAATACTTCTGGTGAGGCCAAGGGAACAGGACTGAGTTGACGGGTCTCCAACTGGTGTAAAATGAAGCGATCAAGTTCGGACCGTCCCCATCTTGAATCAATCACGGTGGGCAGCTTGGGCTTTTTCGGGGCCTGAAATGCCCAGTGATCCGATGAGTCAATGGTGGTAATCTTGAGGGGTTTCGTAGAACGTTCTCGTGGGTCAACCGCCCCCATTTCAATCCATCGGACAAAGTCTGCAATGACCTCATCTGAAAGCTTGCCCTTGGGGGGCATTTCCAAGTCCTCTTGGCGCAATGCTTTCAGCAAGAGGCTCTCGGAAACATGACCCGGGACGACCGCCGGCCCGGTGTCACCGCCGGTGCGGATCCCGTCCTTGGTGTCTAAAAGAAGCCCCCCTTTGAGCTTGCCGCGGTTGGCCGCTTGAACGGAGTGACATTCGTAGCAGTTTGCGACCAAGATCGGGCGAATCTTGGACTCAAAGAAGTCGAGACTGGATGCCGACGCGGAAATTCCGCTCGTTAGAAAAAAGGCGAAGATCTGAAGGCTAATCTTGGTTTGTGACACGTGAATGAGGTAAAACAGCTCCATGCGTTACGCCTAACTTTCCCTGGGTATTACAAGTGTCTTCAAAATCCCCCTTCCACCCCATTTTCAATCCCTTCAACGGCGCCCGCAAGCTCCCTACCCCAAAAGAAAATCCCTGGCAGCACGAGGGTGTTCATCACCCCCCAATAGAGATCGTTGATGTCAAGATGAACGTAATCTTAATTCTGAATGGGTTGGCCACCTGCCCCTGTAAATCGCGCGCGCGTTGGTCACGGAGGTAGCGAGCTCTCTCTGGGCGACAAAACCGGGCTATTCAGCGCGCCCGACGCGGTAGTAGACGCGCCCGCCAGTTGACGCCGCGAACGTATCAGTGTAGGTCGTCGTATCACCTTGGCTCATGAATCCGTCGTCGAGTTCCCGCCAGTTTTTGAGATCCGTCGAGAACTCGACGAAGTAGGATGTGTCCGAGCGCGAGTTCCAAGTGAACGTTGCGGAGATTGGCGGGTTATCGCGGGTCGAAATCGAGATGATCTGGACTGGCGCGACGGCGGTGGCGAACGCGCTGAGGTTCTCGACACGCAGCCCGATGGGGTTGGCTGCTTCACCAGCGTTGGTGACGTCGAACTCTAGGAAGTTGACCCCATCGACGAAACCGCTTTCGATGCGGAAATCCAATAGCGTGTCGAAGTTGCCGGGGTGGCTGATCCCGGTGGCGACGCCGTTAAGGCGGATCTCTGGAGCCCCATTGTCAGACGACCAACTGCCGACGAGGACCACGCTGGCAGGATCGAAGCCAAGCAGGTCGAAGCTGGTACGGAAAGTGTAGCGCCCGGGGCCCCACTGCTGTCGGTCGTCGGACCGATCCAGCGTGAAGTGGCACTGTTGGCAACCCACGGCGGGCTCGGAATCGTGCCCATGGCGAGGGCGGCCGTTCCCGCGCCGTTCGCGTTAACTGTCAGCGTGTAGTGCTGATCGATCTCATTGTCGGGAAGCGCGGCGCCCGTCTCATCGACGCCGGTGTTGAAGAGGCCGGGGACGCGGTCCAGCACGGTGAGGTTGGCAGTTTCGCTCGCGAGAGTGCCATCGGTGTTCGTCACGACAACATCGTAGTCGCCCACGTCGGCGGCAGAGACCGAGTTGATGGCATGATCGCTTCTGGTGGCGCCAGCAATATCGATTCCAGCTTTGCGCCACTGGTAAGCGAGCGGCATGGTGCCATCGGCGACCACCGCGAAGATGGCGCTCTCACCCAGGGCGACGAACTGGTCCACCGGTTGGCTGAGGATTTCCGGCGGGCGGGGCTGGATGGTGAGCGTGGCGGCATCGCTTGTCGTGCTTCCCTCGTTATTGGTGATCACGACATCGTAATCGCCGGCGCTCGCTTCGCTGACACTGCCGATGGTGAGTTCAGAGCCGATGGCGCCGCCGAGGTCGGCGCCGCCGAAGCGCCACTGGTAGGCGAGTGGCTGGGCACCATCGGCGAGGACGGAGAACCGCGCCTGTGCGCCGATCGGGACGCGTTGATCTTCAGGCTGGCGGAGGATGACCGCCGGTCCGCTGCCGCCGCCTCCGCCGGGACTAGCACCGCCGGGACTAGCACCGCCGTGGATGCCTTCGACGCGGAGGCCGGTGTAGCCGGCGGCGCTGTTATTGAGCACGAACTCAATGGTGTTCAGGCCGGAGAGGAAATTGTCTGATTCGATTCGGAATGATGTGAGCACTCCGAAATTTCCTGTGTTGGTGTTGCCGGTGGAGGTGCCGTTAATGAGGATGTCGTTGCCGACGTTGTCGGATGCCCAATTTCCCTCAATGAACGCGGTGGCTGGATCGAAGCCGGTGAGATCGAAGGTCATGCGGTAGGTGTAATCACCACCGGCCGAAGCCGAGGTATTGAAAGCGGGGCCGATCCATTTCGAAGTGTCATTGTTGGCGATCCATGGGCCTGCTACGATCGGGAAGACGGTCGAGTCTTCTACGACGGCCTCGGACGACTCAGAGTCTGAGTTGATCACGATCTGGTAGTGTGGATCGATGCCAGCGTCTGAAAGAACGATGCCAGAGTCGTCTACCCCAGTGTTGAAGAGTCCCGGAACTGCCTGAGCCACCGAGACAACCGCCGGCGGATCACTAGTGGCCGTGCCGAAGTTGTTGGTGACGATGACGGTGTAGTCGCCGGCATCAGCGGGGATTGCTGAGAATACATCGTAGTTGGCGGCGGTCGCCCCGGCAATATCGACCCCATCGAGCTCCCATTGGTAGGAGAGCGGCGAGGCACCATCAGCGGTCACTGATAGGCTGAAGGGTTCGCCTCCGAAGACCGATAGGCTGTCCGGGGCCTCGAGAATGCTCGGCGGTTCGCCTGGAACGAGAACCGTCCCAGACATTTCGACACGCAGTCCGGTCGGACCGGGATCCCCACCCGCATTGGTGACGACGAAATCGAGCGTGTTGACTCCGGCGGCGAACCCGCGCGTCACAGAGAATGCCGTCAGTCCACCGAAACCATCGCCGTTGAAGTTTCCGGTGCTGACCCCGTTCAGGAAAATATCGACGCCCTCGTTGTCCACGCCCCACCCGCCGGTAATGCTGGCGCTTGTCTCGTCGAACCCGCTAAGATCGAAACTGATGCGGTAACGATATTCCCCCGGCTCGCCCTCTCCGGAGGCGGCCTGTGGCGCGATCCAGCGGCCGTCCGACTCCTCTGCGAGCCATGGACCGACGGGGAATCCCGGATTGAGAGTCACCGCGTCCGGGCCAGGGAAGTTCAGGTCCGGGCTCTGGATCAACGTGTAGTGCGGATCCACCGCGCCACTCCCGGGGAGCATGTCGCCGTTAGCGTCGACTCCCGTATTGAAGATGCCCGGGATCGGAGCGGCGTGGGAGAACTGCTGGGCGAGGGTAAGAAGTAAGAAGAACGTGAGAGCTTTCATGGGTGGTTTCTTTTTATGGGTTTGCCTCTTATCGAAAATCTCCGGAAGCCGAGCACTTCCTTCACGATCCCAAAGACGGGGGCCCTCAACGGTTTCTTTACGCAGTTTGCGGTTTCTTTACGCAGTTTGGGTGCCAATAGTCTAGCAATCTGAATTGTCGTTTTTGGGTTTTCGTAATGCTAAAGCGATTTCTCCGGTGCGGTTGCAGGGTTTGAGGGCAATTTCCTCGGGGCCTTTCCTGCACATCACCAAAAAATCCCCAGACGCGGTCTTTCGCGGTGGGGTCGCCTTTCTCGGGCGCGGGTGAGGTGAGGTGAGGTGAGGTGAAAGCCCATAAATTCGGGCGTAGCAATACCATCTAAAAGCGGCTTTGGGCAGCTAAAAAGAGACCTTTTTTTTGAGCTCTCGGGCGTGTCTTGAGGGTCTTCGGGGCTGGGTTGTTCTCCCGTTTCAGCGGGATGGGTTCGCGCATGCACCGCCTTGAGCTGCGCGATACTCATTAGCGTGGAGATGCTGATGGTTTCGATTCAAGCTCGCTTGATGAACTTGGTCACCATGCGGGGTAGGACGTCGGGGTTGTATGGAACGTCAAGCTTCAGATCCCGGAGCGACCAAATCTCGCCTGCCAGCTCACCCAACGCGCCTCGCGGTTTCCTCGCCCCGTCCTTCCGCTTCGGCCCAAATCGTTCCCGGCTCGCCAAAAACACCTCGTCGACAAAACTTTTCGATCCAATCACCGCACCATCGGTGAAATAGCGGACCCGACATT
>Ga0335396_10000837_pt1 | contig 41515 bp, 29 predicted proteins | sample FRY02_FD_205743 | JGI IMG/M metagenome (GOLD analysis project Ga0335396, IMG submission 205743) | Freshwater microbial communities from Lake Fryxell liftoff mats and glacier meltwater in Antarctica - FRY-02 (spades assembly) (version 2) | ecosystem: Environmental > Aquatic > Freshwater > Ice >... | reverse complement strand
TGTTACGGGAGCACTTTGATCTTTATCCATGATCCCAGCCCATAATCCCACAGTCGCACCTGCTGTTTTATAACCATATGACCATCATAGTCATGGTGTATTGAGGTCAAAGTCTAATAATCACATTTTCGTAAATACTTTATAGAACTCTCCTCTCTTGAGTGAATTATTTATACCAAATTCTTGTCCATCATTATTGTATCATTGGACAAGACAATGTTTTACCATCATATCCACTGCTGTTTCATAAGTCGTTCATACAATATCAGCAAAAGCAATACTTCATCAGTTACTATCATTTTCTTTACAGAATTTTATAGGATCCTTTTTCTCTATCTGATTGATCTTTAGTTTTGGTAACTCTGGTGATGAGTGAACTTGAGGGTTGGTTCCGTCACATTTTCCATCATAATAACTTCCTGAATTATCTCAGTTTGGACAATTATCTAGTTCTCTTCCTCAGCGCCTTGACGGTTCTGGATGAATTTCTTCAGGAGGAACAACTTCAGGAGTAACATATTCAGGATCAGTATGTGTCGAATTAGGAAGCACACCACCAACCATATTGAAGATGAAACGTCCTGGTATAGTAGAATTAAGTGTTCTTGTATTAAGTGGAGTATCTGCTCCATCCCAGAGATCTATTGACTGCATACCGTCTAATACTGTTCCATTATCATCTACTATAGAGTTATAGATAACAAAGTCTCCACTAGATACACTAAGTCCTATAGCAACACGAGCACAGTCTTGCCCTTCCCCTTCAAGACAGTATCCTTCCTGATCTTGGTTTAAGATACTACCATAATTTACGATAATAGTAACATCATTGTTTGCGTTAGAAGTATCCACAAGAATAATTTGGAACGTATTGAGATTTTGGTCACCATGTGTTGACATATTGATCCAGGTACCAACAAATGCAGGACGCCCTTCAAATATTGTACGCCCTCGATATACAAAATCAGGATTACGCACATTTCCATCCAAATTTCGTCCAGAATCAGATTCAATGAGCTCTTCTATCTGTTCATCATTTTCCAAATCAAGACAATATGCACAGATTCCAGCAAGTCATTCAAGAACTTCTGCAAGTGGTTCATCATATTCATCTGCTCATGCTCAGAAAGAAAGTGATCCATTGGAGTTTACAAATACTCTATCATAGACAGTTCCATAGTAGTTGATATCAAATCCGATAAGAAACCCTACATCTCATTCCTCACCGTCATATGCCATCCAACAATCGTCACAGGCAAATCCTAGACGCGCAGTAAATTCATCCCAGTCATCTTCAAATTCACTTACCCAGTCTCACCAGTTAGCTCCTGGGATGATGTCATTATCTCCTGTAGCAGGTTCATTACAACCGATAACAGTACCATCGGATTCTAATACCACCGCACCGATATAGTTTGCACTACCATAATTTACACAACCCACACGAGGATATCTCGTATAGATAGTTCTGATATAACTAAAACTATCTACCATATCTTGAAAATGTGTTCCACCAACAGTACCCATAAGATTATATTCTTCATCTCCTGCGTCTTGAGGATCAGAAAGCCAGTCTGCCCGACCATCTGGATTATTCATAGTATTTCATGATGCTACCCATGTCGTTGTACCATTAGATGAGACAAGGAGATTTTTGAGAGCTGTAGTAGGTATTGCTTCGTTTTCGCTGAGACCAAATCATAACATATCTTCATACGAATATCCTGGTCATCCATTAACATAGGGAGTTTGTCTCATGTAAACCATCCATTGTGGATTGTTTATATTATCGATGATCTGTACAAATCCTGGAGGAGTCTGAATATTGGCACGATATGGCAATACACCAGCAGGTAGAACAATTGTGATAGGACTAACACTATTTGGTTGATCTATAATCTGTCCTCAGATCAATGTCGTAACAGGACCATAGCCAAAAAAGAAAGTTCCTTGCCGTACAGGATTGGTAACGTTGGCTATAGATACAAACACATTTGATCCAGGATTCACTGTTTCTGTCAATCTTATGATAACAGTACAATTGCTATCAAAAACTGTTAATCAATCTGGCGTAACCCCACTACCATTGATAGTGACTGTGAGATCATTGATATTAGTTGTACATCAAAATCATCCTCCAGGGAAACTCGTCATAAAAATAGAAGTTTCTCCTCCAGTAAGTATGTTCTCTGTCGTATACGCAAAACTATATGAGCCAGTTGCGCCTGGAAAATCAGTAGTACCTGAATAGGAAAAGTTTTGCAACGTACCAGCAAACGCTGATCATAAAAACAAAGTAATAAAACATAGGAATAGACCAAACAGTTTCTTCATAGCTACTATAAAAAATAAAAAATTATAACTCTAACATAGAACAAACAAGACAAATTGCAAACAAAAAACACAATCCGCCACACACTTCTACTTGTCTGTATACAAAAAACACATACCATCAATAGACAAGACAAAAAAAAACTCAAAAATAGTTATAGACAATATATGTCAATATATGTCTACATATAGATATACACAAGGACATGTACTATAGATTAAATAAGCTATCCTCAAAAAATAAACAAAAAATCCCCCAACCTAAGCCAAGGGATAATCACAAACTATACTAGTAACTGTTGTCTCTCTTTTCGGATATCTCCGTAAACTTCATGATATTTGCCTGGAAGTATAACTCCACTTCACCCACAGCTCCATTTCTATTTTTTCTAATACAGACATCGGTTGCTCACTTTCTATCAGTATCAGGATCATAATAATCTTCCCTATGAAGCATGAGCACGCTATCAGCATCTTGCTCTATCGCTCCAGACTCTCTCAAGTCAGATAACTGTGGCTTCTTATCGATACGTTGTTCTACAGCACGAGAAAGTTGCGACAACGCCATGATAGGCACTTCTAATTCTCTTGCGAGTTCTTTGAGATTTCTTGATATCTCAGATATTTCTTGGACTCTATTCCCCACAAACGACGTCCCGTGCATCAGTTGTAAGTAATCAATAATAACAAGATCTAGTGCTCATTTTTCTATCTTGAGTCTTCTGAGTTTTGATCTGAGCATAGTAATATTTGCAGATCATTTATCATCGATATAGACTTGCGTATCACCAAGTATCTCTATTGCTTCACCTATCTTAGAAAAATCTTCACTATCCAGATTTCCTTTAGTTATCTTATACATAGGTACTTCAGCAATAGTAGACAATATTCTATCAACTATCTGTTCAGATCCCATTTCTAGTGAAAATATAGCAACTGATTTTTTTTGATTAACAGCGATATTGGTCAATATATTGATCGCAAACGCAGTCTTTCCCATACTTGGACGAGCCGCAAGGATAATCAACTCCCCTGGTTTAAACCCACCAAGCATTTCATCGATACCATGATAGTTACTCATGATCTTCTTAGCCAATGCCTTCTCTGGATTATCAACAACATCCATATACTCCTCTATTCTCTGAGAAAGGATATCTTTGATATGATGGAGTGAATCACCAACCTTCATCTGTGTTAAATCAAATATTCTTTTTTCTATTTTTTCAAGTATTTCTGGAGCGTCTTTCTGTTCATAGACATCACCAATAATATTTTGTGATACTTTCAATATTCATCTCAATACTGACTTTTCTTTCACGATCTGTGCGTATTCAGTACATCCTGATGGCGAAAGTAAGAATGTAGACAACTCATACAGATAATCAGTTCAACCTATTTGATCCAAAACACCATCTTTTCACAATTGATTGGCAAGTGTTACGACATCGATAGTTTTACGACTATGCCAAAGTGTCTGCATGGCAGCATAGATATCCTTATGTTCTTTTTGATAAAAATCTTCTGGATTCAAAGAAACCCCATCATACACATAGATGATTTCATTTTCTATCAACACCCCACACAAAGCTCATTTTTCAGCTTCTATATTATGAGGAGGAAGTTTGATATCTTCAAGACTGACCATAGAAAATGGGGCAACAATATAAACGGACTGTGAGTATAATTATTTAACTACTATAAGCAAAGCATATATTGCAAACATACCATAACGTCATCCTGAGCCTAACTGCCGTCAGGCAGGCGAATGCGAAGGATCCAGGCAATTATTGCCTAGAGTCTTGGGCTACGCCTCAGAATGACAAATCTCTAGAACAACTTCCCATGCTCATATAGATAAGCATTTGCTTTAAGTAAAGCATCAGGATTACCAATATCCCAAAAAGGAGCAACTTCATGCACATACACAGGATGTGTATCTAACATAAGCCCTATCGCTTCAGGCAGATATGCCTCACGACCTTCGTGACGTTGAGAGATAACTGTGTCAATATATGGAAATACTTCTGGAGTCAATAATACTACACCATTCCATATCAATGTCGATGGAGCATTTTCTACCGATGGTTTCTCAACAATACTCGTTATTCTATCACCATCCAATGCCATCACACCATATTTATAGACTTCTTCACGAGCAACATGATTGGCTGCCATAACAAATCCACCAGTTTCCTTATATTTTTGTATCATCCCTTCGTACATCATTGGAGGGAAAACCATATCACCAAATACAACGATAAAAGGCTCTCCATCATTAAGCAAATGCTTAGCTTGCAACAGGGCATGTGCAGTCCCCAGCTGTTGTTCTTGACGCACAAAAGTATAACGAGCCATATTTTTAGGCTTATTGATCAGATCAAGAAGATCAGTCTTACCATGAGAGGCTAGAAGATTTTCAAGATATGGTGCCTCAGAAAAATATTGTTCCAATGCAGTTTTATGAGCAGATGTCACCATAACAATATCATCAATCCCTGCCTGCACAAGATCTTCGACGATATATTGGATAACTGGTTTATTTCAGACAGGAAGAAGTTCTTTTGGTATTGTTTTAGTTATCGGCAACATCCTTGTTCAAAGTCAGGCAACAATAATTACTGCTTTCATCATAAAAAAAAAGATAAATACATACGCAAACTAGCATATATATTTATCTCCAAAAATAAAGCCCAAAACACTATGTTATCTTCTGCAATTTCGTTTTAGCTCTTGCATTAGATGGTTCATGTTCCAATACTCTAAAGTAGTATCTTTGTGCACTTTCTATATCACCCAATTCTAGATGCAAATCAGCCAACGCGTTCAGATACGGAACATTAGCTGGCCTCAACTTCACGACCTTCTCCAATGTTTCTACTGCAACATCTTTTCTTTCTGTATTATAGTAGATTTCAACCATACTTATATAATATTTTGGATTAGATGGCTTGAGATCAATAGCCTTCTCTACCAACAATTCTGCAGTTTCAAACTCACCTTTAGAAAGATATATTTCACCAATTTGCCAGATAGCTTTATGATCCTGAGGTTCCATATCAATAACTTTTTTCAAGAGTGTTAATGATTTGGTGTAATTCCCCAGAGTAAAATACAAATCTGCCAACATTTGGTTAAATTCAAGGTTTTCTGGATCGATAGCAAGTCACTCAACAAGTTTTTTCTCGAATTCTTCTATCTTTCCTTTTTCCTTACACATCAGAGCTTCGTATCTAATCTTCTCAAGAAGCTTTTTTTGTCTCTGAGCAATATCTTTCTGTACATGCTCTTGTTCAGGAGTAATTGTAGGAGTTCCTACAGTCGGCACTTCTGGCTCGATCACTTCTTCTTCAATAGATTCTGGCATAATAACCTCATCAAAAGCATCTTCTTGTGTCGACACCTCACTTTCAAACAAGATAGTCTCTTTCATGCTATCAAGCTCTTTTATTTCCTGGATTTTCTTCGATACTAATGCAGAAGACTTTTTAAAATATTTTATAACATAATAGGTTATTATTCCCACAGGGAACAACAACAACACAACACTCAAAACAATCCACAAAACAGCTCAAACTCTCGTCATAATAGTAATAACAAATAAATTATACTCGATCATCAACCCTGCTAGCATGGTTAGATGCTAGAGCCTGCCTGCCGGTAGACAGGGTGTATACTGCTCCGTCTGAGGAAACACAAATCTTTTAATCATAGACAAAGTTTATGTTTTTCAAAGCGGTTCAGTGTATGTGGCTACTTTGGTAACACGCTGAGGAATCGTAAGATCCTCATAAGGAAGAAAGTATATATCTCCGTCTTTTGTTTTTATTTTTACGTCACCATTCATAATATTATAAGAGAGTACATTTCACTCAACTCACTTACCTATATCTTTAACAAATGAACCCTTTGGTGGATATTTCTTACTTTCTTCTTTATATAACGCTACTTCATATCACAAACTAGGTTTAAATTTTCCATTCCATGATTTCAACCTATCGATATCTCTTCACTCGAGATTTTGAAGAAAGATGTCATCCATACTAACCTCTGGCAAATCTCTCGTACTTCTTTCACAAAGGTCGATACCATTATAACCAATAATATGCTCAAATCATGGAGCAAGTCTAATCATATCCCTAGGAGACACTTGATACAAGAATATATTTTTTCCTATTTTATGTCTCAAATCTCTTGCATACTCAGCAAAATTATATCTCTCTTGCGCATAGAAATAATAATACACCTGATCAACATAGATATGAAACCTTGCCGTAACTGGTATGGAACCAGGAAATGATTTTCTAAACGTCTTTCTAAAGTCTGGATATAAGTCCAATGCATATGCCTGCATCTTATCAAAATACACCAAGTCATCTCCATCCAAAACTTTTTCGAATGGAACCTTTCTATCAGTAGTAACTTCATGTTTCAAACATTCACCAACAGACAAAATATTGCCGTTTTTCTCGGGGACATGGTATACTATCTTTTGTTTGTGTTCTAATTGTGCAAAAATATCCTCAGGAATACCTTCTACAAGATAGTTCCTATTGCTGTACCAATCAAGTACATGTATTGATCACATGATCATAGGCAAAGTAAAAGAAGACGCTAGAAATTCTTTCAGAAGTTCAACGTCGCCTTTATCCCGCTTTAGCGGAATAGGAATTTTCAAAAATTTCTATATGGTAAACACCTAATTTTTAATGATTTTCTTCGCATCTGCAAGCAATTTTTTCTGTGCGGCTTCATGCCTAGTAATTATCACATCTATCTGAGATGGATCTGACATCATTTTCTCAAATTCCTCTCTCGTAATATATTCTTTTAGAAGTAATACTTCTGCCATACGTTCCATAAGTTTCTTGTTATCATTCACAATAGTCAAAGATTTTTCATAACAAGCAGCCATATATGTATGCATCTTCTGATCCATCATCTCTGCAGTTTTTTCGCTATATGGTTTATATGGGATATACCCTTCTGCATCGTCAGTATAAGAAATAGTTCCTATATCCTTATCCATACCATATTTAGTCAGCATATCCGCGATGATTCTTGTTGCTCTCTGGAAATCATTAGATGCTCCTGTTGTAATAGCATCTTTACCAAAAAACACTTCTTCAGCGGCTCTTCCTCACAACAACGATACAACATCATCAAGAAATTTTTCTTTTGAATACAGATATTTATCTTCTGCTGGCATCATCCATGTCACTCACAAAGCCTGCCCACGAGAAACAATAGATATTTTTTCTACAGGATCTGCATGCGGCAATATATGAGCAGTCACAGCATGTCACAATTCGTGGAATGTAACAATTTTTTTCTCTTGATCAGATATCGATTTAATCTTCTTTTCTGGTCACATCAACACCTTCTCTAACGCATATTCAAAATCCAATACAGACAATGCAGATCTTCCATTCTTAGCAACCTTCAAAGCTGCTTCATTGACAATATTTTCTATATCAGCACCGACTAATCCACTTGTTCTTTTTGCCAACGAACCAATAGAAACATCTTTTTCTGTTTTCTTTTTACTCAAGTAGTATTCAAAAATAAGGATCCTTTCTTCATACGTAGGACGTGATACCATGATTTTTCTATCAAATCTTCCTGCTCTCATCAATGCAGGATCCAATGTATCTGGTCTATTGGTCGCAGCAATAACAATAACATTACTCGTGTTATCAAATCCATCCATTTCAGTCAGTATTTGATTCAATGTTTGTTCCTGTTCTTGATGTCATCCAGTATGTCATCCTCATCTCTTTTTTCCTATCGCATCAATTTCATCAATAAAGATAATTGCACTCCCCGATGCTTTTGCCTTAGTGAACAATTCTCTTACTTTTGCAGCTCCCATACCGACGAGCATTTCCATAAATTCTGAACCAGACGCACTAAAAAACGGCACACTAGCTTCTCAAGCAACTGCTCTTGCAAGCAATGTTTTTCCCGATCCTGGCTGTCCATACAATAAGACTCCCTTAGGATGTCTTGCTCATACTTTCTGATATTTTGCAGGATTTTTGAGATAATCTACAATTTCCTCAAGCTCAGCTTTTACCTCATGCATACCAGCAATATCCTTAAATCTCGTCTTACTTTCTGCTTTGGTCGACAGTTTACCAATTTTAATATTAAATGGCATTCCACCACCCTTTGGCATCATAAATCTAAACGCAAAAAACAATACAACCATAAATAATATTACCGGCCCAACAAATTCCAATATACTCATAAGTATAGATTTTTGCGTGGTTTTAGCTTCAACAATCACAGCACCAGTAAATGAGATACCCAAATCAGCGAGAGTATTCACAAACGGTTTTTGTGTTTGGATAACGGTATAAAATTCTTGAGTCAATGTCTCACCAAATGTCAAAGCCGTTTTAACTTCCTTAGATTCTTGTAAGATGAATCATTTGATAATAGTGTCATCCACCAAATGTATCTGTGAAAAATCTCCAGACTTATAACGAGCAATAAAATCATTGATAGAAACATCCTCTGTAACGCTAACTATCATTTGGGTTTTTTCATCTCATCATAAGAATACATTGTTTTGATACCAATTGAGTCCAAACGTAATAACAAGAATAAACGCTAGAACAAATACCAATCATTTTTTCATATATACAATACCATACAAAGTAAAAACCACGAAACCTATATATACGCAATACCAAGCAAAATGCAACATCACAAAAAGCAATCGTCGTATTGTTTTCCTAAAATGTTTCTCTATACTGCAAAAGATATTTTACACAAACACACACATGTCCCTCCAGAAAGAACTTCACACCAATGCTAGATATAGCAACCTTCTCAGTCAGTATGGGATATCTAGTATCAAAGATCTCCTCCTCTATTTTCCTAGAACACACGAAGACAGGTCAAACATAAAAAATCTTAATGAAATTATAACCGATGGACAAACTATCGTTGCTACCAGAGGCTATATCATCGAAAAAAAAATAAGTTTCAGAGGAAACAAAAAAGTGTACGACATCAAGTTTACTGATCTCAAATGAGATGTATGATATATAACAATATTCAATGCTGCATTTCTCGCACAACAGATCCAAAAAGACAAACGATATATCATCGTTGGTAAATCATCATTTTCGTTTGGAAAAATTGTTTTTAGACATCCAGAAATCGTCGAAACACAGTCTCCTGACGAGGAAGAACGCTCACACAATGTATGAAGGCTCTACCCTATCTATGCTGAATTACAATGAATCAAACCGAGTCGATTTGCTAAGAAAATTCGAGAACAAATACCACATATCAACCAATACTTTCAAGAACCATACCCTGAGACATTGAGAAAAAAATACAAGTTGATGGATATCCAAGAAACGATAAAAAATATGCATTACCCCGACAATCAAGCACACAAACAAAAAGCACAATACAGAATATTTTTCGATAGACTCCTCAAAATACAACTCTATTCACAACTCCAAAAGCAAGCCTATCAGAGTCTCCCTTGACAAAGGGAGGTGCCCGAAGGGCGGAGGGATTTGAAACCCGATCGAGAAATAATTAAAGAAATTATAGCTACCCTCCCCTTCATGCTAACCAACGCACAGAAGAAAGTAACTAAAACTATCATAGAAAATCTCCATGAAACCAAACCTATGCTCAGACTCCTCCAAGGAGATGTAGGAAGTGGAAAAACTGTTGTTGCCGCAATAGCAGCATACTATGTCAGCAAAAAACTTGGCGCACAGAGTATTTTTATGGCTCCATTGGAAATCCTTGCCAACCAGCACTACAAAACACTCGCAAAGATATTACTTCCACTAGGTATTCGCGTCTGACTTCTCACCGGATCATTATCCAAAGGACAAAAAGATAAAATAAAAGAACAGATGAAAGCAGGAACACTTGATGTTATCATCGGAACACACGCACTCGTCCAAGAATGAGTATCTGCCAAAAACATCCAACTCGCAGTCATCGACGAACAGCATAAGTTTGGTGTCAAACAAAGATCATTTTTCAAACAATTTAACAACCCGCATATTCTTCAAATGAGTGCAACACCAATACCTAGATCGATGGCACTGGCATTTTTTGGTGAATTTGATGTGAGTATTATCGATGAGATGCCAGCAGGAAGACTCCCTATCCATACAAAAATAATCACCAACGCACAACGAATCAAAAGTAAGCCATGGATCCTGGAAAAAATCAATAAAGGAGAAAAAGTCTTTATCGTTACGCCACTTATCGAAGAATCAGAAAAACTCGAAGACGTCACAGCAGCCACCCAAGCATTTGAAGAAACCCAAGATCTCTTTCCAGAGATTCGTCATAACATAGGACTCATCCACGGAAAAATGAAATCCAAAGACAAAGATACTATCATGCAAGCATTCAAAGAATGAAAAATAAAAATCCTTGTCGCCACCACAGTGATCGAAGTATGAGTAGATATCCCGGAAGCAACCATCATGATTATCAAAAACGCTGAACGTTTTGGGCTTTCACAACTCCATCAGTTACGCTGAAGAATAGGAAGATCGGATCTCCAATCCCACTGTTTCCTCCAAACAGCCAAAAAATCATGAGACACCTACAAAAGACTCAAAGCACTTGAAGATACCAACGATGGATTTAAACTCGCACAGATAGATCTCGAAAATCGTGGTGCTGGTGAAATGCTCGGTATCAGACAATCAGGAGAAAGTGATATCCCTATGGAGATACTTACCAATATCAAACTTATCGAGCTCGTCCAACAAGCAGCCATCGAACTACTCCACACCTATCCAAACCTCGAATGACTCCCCGAACTCCAAAATACACTACTCAATAGTGAATTTTTGGTAGCGTAATACCATATTAGATAAATCTAGCCCATCTGTCACATACAATCATACCACAAAGCGCTGGAAATATTTCTGTGACTAAGCTAGTGTGTCGGACTAACGCGCAGGCTTGGTCTGACTAGCGTTTTTTGTTACTTTTTGTGGCAATGACAAAAAGAACAAAGAAAAATTACATCTGACGACCTATTATAGATAATAATACGTATCAGAATGCAAAAAAATATAATAAATTATCATAGCAACAAAAAAAGTTAAAAAAATCATACAAAACTTCACTGAATAGATGAAAGTACATCTTTTCTATTGACTTAAGAAATCACTTTCCTATAGTATCTAGCTTGACGTTATTTTCAAAAACGTCTTATTGTACGTTTTAGTCAAAAGATCAAACAATCACATTGTATTGACTTTTCACTAAAAATATGTATAATAAAGTAGTCCCAAAAGGACTAAGTGATCATTAAAATAATTAAAAAAACCTAAAACAAAAATAACAATGTGAAAACAAAAACAACTCGACCGCCATAAGTCTAGGACTTGTGCCGGAAGGCCTTTTATATAATCTTTTCGGCACAAAAAAGATATCGAGTGTTTGTACCGTAATACAAACTAGGCATCACGCTCGGAAGCCAAATAAAAGAAGAGCAAACAAAAAACATAACGTCATGGTAACAATAATCATCGCCACATTTGTGGTAGGCTACTTAGCGATAGCCTTTGAACATAAGCTAAAAATAAACAAAACAGCATCTGCCTTGTTTACGGGGGCAGTTTGTTGGGCACTATATGCTCTCGCTGGGCATACAAATTCGCACACCGTAACTCACGCCCTAGCACACCATCTGGTGCCTATTGCTGAGATTCTTTTTTTTCTGCTAGGGGCGATGACCATAGTAGAACTGGTGGATGCGCACCAAGGGTTCAAAATAATTACGAACCGCATCACCACCACAAACGCTGTGAAGCTTTTGTGGATTACATCTATTTTGGCATTCTTTTTGAGTGCTGTATTAGATAACTTAACGGCCACTATTGTCATGGTAACACTTCTTCGGAAGTTAATCCATGACAAAAACCAGCGAATGACCTTCGTTGGTGTCATTGTTATCGCTGCTAACGCTGGTGGAGCATGGAGTCCAATAGGTGATGTAACGACAACAATGTTGTGGATTGGTGGCCAAATATCGGCCGGCAATATTATCCAAACACTCATACTGCCAAGCTTGGTATGTATCAGTGTCCCACTAATATGGCTATCCTTCAAAATGAAGGGTGACATAAAAAGAGAGCCTTATGATCATAAGGCTGCTGAAAAACAGGAGAAGGTAAAAGGAAGCCTCCTAATGCTTCTGGTGGGAGTGGGTGGACTATTGTTTGTTCCTGTGTTTAAAACAGTGACACATTTACCTCCATATGTTGGTATGTTATTGTCTTTATCCGTGATATGGATCGTTTCAGAACTTCTTCATATCGATAAGAATGAAGAAGAAAAGAAACCATACAGCGCCATTCATGCATTACAAAAGATAGACACACCTAGTGTGCTATTTTTTTTAGGCATACTAATGGCAGTAGCATGTCTCGAGACAATTGGAATATTGGATAAATTAGCAATGGCATTGAACAATGCTATTGGTAACCAAGATTTAATTGTCACAGCTATTGGGGCACTATCTGCAATTGTAGATAACGTGCCTCTAGTAGCTGGAGCAATGGGTATGTACTCACTGACCGACTTCCCTATTGACCACAAAATGTGGGAAATGCTTGCTTTCGCAGCTGGGACTGGCGGAAGTATGTTAATAATTGGTTCGGCAGCTGGTGTAGCTGCTATGGGTATGGAAAATATTAGCTTCGGCTGGTATTTGAAAAAAATTACACCACTTGCAGCCTTGGGGTACGTTGCAGGAATTATTACCTACCTCATAGTGTACCCAATTTTTGCGGTACATTAATCCACCCCGTATTCGGAGTGGAGAGAAGTGTTCAGTTTGTCTGGACACTTCTTTTTTTTATGCAAAATTTTTACAAAGATCGATCTATTTCTCTTAGTTCATGAGAACACAAATACTCATTCACCTTAGAAAAATGCTTACACCCTAAAAATCACCTATATGCACTAAACGGCGACGGATGCGCCGCTTCCAGTATCAGATGCTTAGAGCTAGCAATAAGTCATCTCTTACTCTGAGCAAAAGCTCCCCATAAGAGAAATACAACATGTTCTTTTTCACGAGAAATAGTAGTGATAACTGCATCAGTAAACTGTTGCCATCACAGATCTTGATGTGATCACGGCTCTCCTGCTCTCACCGTCAACATAGCATTGAGCAACAACACTCACTGTTCCGCCCACTGACTAAGATTCCCAGAATCTGGAATAGCATAACCAAGATCACTATAGAGTTCTTTAAAAATATTTTGCAGACTTGGTGGTTTTTTGACACCATCTGGTACCGAAAAGCTCAATCCATGCGCTTGTCATACTCCATGATATGGATCCTGTCAGAGTATCACGACTGTTACTTTCTCAAAAGGACATCTATTAAACGCAGCAAAGATATTTTTTTCATCAGGATAGATGATTTTTCACGATTGTTTTTCAAGCAGTAGTTGTCTTTTTATATCTTGAAAATATGGTTGAGAGAATTCTCAATGCAATATATCTTTCCGACTTTGATCAATCTGTATATCCATAATTTTACATAAAGAAAAAAGCAAATACTTACGTATAGCTTTATATGGGTAGTTTGCAAATAATTCAGGGCCAGCAAGACTTGAACTCGCGACGCGAAGCTTTGGAGACTTCCGCTCTACCTCTGAGCTATGGCCCTATAATTTTTCATACTACATACAACAGAACTTAGTAAGCTTTGACCCGCATCAGCGGGTTACCGGCTGAGCTATGGCCCTATAATTTTTCATACTACATACAACAGAACTTAGTAAGCTTTGACCCGCATCAGCGGGTTACCTGCTGAGCTATGGCCCTATATAGTTTTTTTTGGTATAGCAATAAGCCTGATTCTGTTTGTGGTACAATGTATCTAAGTCGGCTTATAGCCAACGCTGTGCACTTTCTCCGATAAGTCAAAGTAAGCTTGCACCAGTTATGGTTTACCCCTCATCCGTAATCTTACGGATTGAGTAGTGGTAGCAATACCAAAGATATCGCATCCACACGTTGCATCTTTCATCCCGACTTGTCGGGACTAGTTTTCGTTTCTGTGGCACTATCATTTGACCCATAAGGTATCCAGCATCCATGAGATGCTAACTTTTTTCTGGTGTCAGGACTTTCCTCTCCGATTACTCAAAGTAATACCTTGCTATACCAACGGCAAATCATACACAAATTACTATATTCTGCAAGGGAAAATAATATTTTATTTAACTAGAACAAATGACTGCAGCGATGAAGCAATAGCTGTCAATTCCTTCAGAAGATCAGGTCTGAGTACGGCATAGTATTTTTCTATATATTCCTTTTGTATATCGATATAATCATATTTTTTTTGGAGAACTTCAGTATAAAATTGCAATTTATCATACTGTACCTTAAGAGCATTGAGTTGTACGCGATACTGTGTAGCGCACAATCCAGAAGCCAAAGCATTCTGCAATCACAATGCTGCTGCTGTATCATCATTTGTATTAACTGCATCAAAAAACGCACGATCAGCTATAGTTTTATCTAACAAACACTTTTGCATAGCATCAGTCAATAACTGTAAACGAATAGATGTCGTATCATTATGTACATTGACACGATCCAATAAAATACGCGTGTCAGAAAGATAATCACTGATAATATTTCATTTATCTACAGCTTGATCAAGGAGTACGACGATATCAGAAGTAATGGATAACTGTACTGCACGAGTCAAACTCAACAATCCCGACTCTTCAGAAATAGAAACCTTATGATGATTTAAGTGATAAACAAAAGAGCGTGTAGCGATCGATGAAGGATATAACTCTTCAACAATAGATGTGTTATCTTCAACAAGATCTTCACGAGGTACACTCCCACCAAATCCTACCTGATTTTGGGCAAAAGTTATAGATCAAAAACATAAAGAAATAAAAACAAAATAGCACAATAAGCGTATTGATGCTGGAATGCTTTTATTGACTTCAAGTACGGCAAACACACTCGCGGACTGTGTTTGCCTAGATTTTTTTGTTACTTTTTGTATCAATGGCAAAAAGTAAGAAGGAAATATTATTTTAAAATCTATTATTTTACTGTATCACATTGACGAGTTCTGCCATAGGTAAAAAGATAGATCAAACAACGATACCAATGATAATCGCAACAAATGCCAACAAAAACGGCTCTATCAAAGACATAAGAATCCCTATTTTTGTATCAAGCATATCACGATAATAATCAGACATTTTTAATAATACTTCTGCTATATTTCATGTATCTTCACCCACATAAATAATCTGCACCAATATAGCATCAAACAACACTGATCACTCCATCGCTTCTGCAAAACTAAATCACGATTCTAGATCTTCCTTAATCTCCAGCGCCTTCTTTTGATAAAAGAAGTTTTGAAATATGTCTTTCATCAGCAAAAGTCAGGCAGTAACACTCAATCAAGCTATATAAAACTGCCCCAATAACTTCGAGAATCTATACATATAAAAAGTTTTCACTACTCAACCAACAACTGGCAGACTCAGTAATATTTTATCAATAAAAACTTTAAATGGAAGGAAATATTTATACAACATATGCACCACTCAAAACAACAAACCAACTAATAATATAAGTAAAAATCGATTCTTTTGGAGAAACCCCGAAGTTTGTAACATAAATTCAGTTACCCAAGGAAGATTTGCTCCTACTGGAAACATACCAACAATAGTCGGGACTACATAGACAAGAAGAATAGAAACAGCAATGACCGTAAAAAAAAGCAAGATGATTGGGTATGCCATAGCCTTGGATATCTTGTTACGAATTTGTTGCATATTTTCATTATCTACTGCAATATCATGGAGTACATCAGGCATGTTTCCTATCACCTCAGATGATTTAACCAATGCTATTTCATCTTTATCAAAAACATAATCATGATTTGCCATAGCGACACCTAAACTTACTCACTGCGTCAACTGTTGAATCAAATCATCAATAATAAGGATCATTCATCTTTGTCTTTCTGATTTACGGATAGAAACTAATGCATCTCTCACACCAAGTCAAGCTTTTTGAGCAACAGCGAGCAAGCGAAAAAAATTCGTTTTCTTCTGCAAGTCTGGAGCGAAGAGTTGTATCACAAATTTATCTATCATACCTGCTTTTGTAGCTTCCATATTTCACTAATTATTGTTAAACTTTTCTTTATGCTTGACCACTCTATACAATTCATCCAATGATATTTCACCAACAATAGATTTAAATACTCCATCCCTCTCCAGATCAACCATACCTTTAGATAATGCATATTGTTCTACTTCAAAAGCTGATTTTCATTGGAGGATAAGGTTTTTAATATCATCAGTATAATTCATCATCTCAAACAACGCCACTCTTCCAGCATACACAGGTTGTTCTTCATCAGAAGGGACATAAGCAAGTCCATCTTTCATAAAAGCATCCCATTGCTCTTTAGTAATACCTCTAGAAACAACTTCTTTCTTTAACTCATCAGCATCAAAATGTTCTAAACTCTGCTGTGCCCATAAATACGCAGGAGTTCCAACGACAGAGACTTGTTTTTTCTGCTTTGGATGAAGTCTTCTTACGAGTCTTTGTGCAACAACCAAATTAAATGTACCAGCAAGCATATATGGTTTTGATCACATATTATATACTCTCGTTATAGTTTCAGCAGATGAATTGGTATGGACAGTACTAAACACTAAATGTCCTGTCATCGCTGATTCCATAGCCATATCAAGTGTTTCTTTATCACGAATTTCTCAAACCATCATAATGTCAGGATCTTGACGCAGGCCTCATCTAAGTCAAGAAGCAAAAGTAAATCAAATATCAGAACGGATCTGTGCTTGATTGAGTCAATGAAGTTTATTTTCCACAGGATCTTCATAGGTAACGATATTTATATCAGGTTTGTTTACATACTCCAGACAGGCATACAATGTTGTTGTTTTACCTGATCAAGTTGGTCATGTAACAAGAATAATTCCATTGGGATCAACTAAATTTTTATATAAAATATCTAGACTAGTACCCACTATTCATAGTTCTTGTAGTGGAGGAATTTTTTTTGACTTATCAACAATACGCATCACAAGTTTTTCTCACCAAACGGTAGGAAGTGTGTTGGCACGCATATCGATTTCTTTATTAGTTTTAGTAACTGAGGAAACTCTGGCATCTTGAGGCAATCTCTTCTCATCAGGTCTCATCTGGCCAGATTCTATTTTAAACTTAGAAATAATACTTTCATGCAAATTTTTAGGATACTGCACAAGCTCTTGAAGAACACCATCTACTCTAATTCTTATCCTCGAATAGTTTTCAAATGGCTCAATATGAATATCTGATGCTCATTGCTCTACTGCATAAGTAAGCAAATTATCAAATATTTTTACCACATCAGATTGGATAATTGACTCTTCCAATACCTTCTTATAATCTACTGCTGCTATCATAGTGCATATATCTCAAGATAAATATCAACTATAGTATACTCTAGAAGCATAAAAAATGCAAAAAAATACAACAAAAGCATACAAAAAACATACCAAACAACAAATTACAAATAAAGCAAGTGTTTCCTGACTATATACTTATCATTTTTGCATAAAAACACTTCTATAGGTATAATTACAGTATCAAAGCTGCTTGGGTAAGAATGCTCTACTACACATATTGCTTCTCTTATTAAGGCTTCTTTGATCGAGGTATTCCTCGTAAAATACCTTCTCTATCTGTTACCCAACAGATGTGACGGAATAAAGATGGGGGCTTCAGGAATTCTTCTTATACAATCGATCACAATCTATCGACAAGTTAAGTCATTCTGAGTAAAGGCAGTAGCCGAAACGAAGAATCTTAGTCTCTATGGATTATGATCGGCTTTATGAAAGTCGACCTGAGCGCCCTCGTCTAAAGGGCGCTGGAAGTATTCTTCCAGCGTTTTTCTTTTTGTGAAAAACAATATATATTGACTTTTCTGGTTGACAAATATATAGATTTGTTTATAATAACTAACATTTAACGATAAAATAACTAAATGCAGTTAATAATAACATCTTTTTGTGATGGTAAACCGACTGAAAAACCCACTAAAAGCATAAATAAGATGATTTTAGATCAATTTTTGCAGTGAAATTTTTCTCGTGCACGAGAATCACAACTATCACAAAAAGAAATTGCTGCCATACTCATCAATCACGAGGATACAGACGAGAAGCTCAGAGTAGAAGTCATTTTAAGAATAGAATCTTTACAAGAGTTCATTAACACAGTTATTATAAATGACATTCAAGATAAAAAAATAAACAATAAGTTACTACAAGAAGATATGAATAAATTTATGATTTGTATAATCACATTCCATAACAAGCATATAACACAAGATCAATACAATAAGTTTATAGAACAATATGGTTCTATTATTACACAACAGCTAGACAACTATATACAAAAACATACTTTGGCTAAAGTCATAGAATTACTATATCATAAAGATCAAATAGATTCACCAATCAATAGATTTATTAAAAGCAATATACGTGATAAACTCGCAAAAATAGTCGAAGAAAAAGCTAAGTTACGTTCTTATAAAACGTATGGCAATCTTGAACAAGCAATTACAAATATCAATACTAATGAAGAAATATTCTTATGAGCAGAAGATAAAAATATTTTTAGTGACATCTTACTAAAGATAAAATATCAATACATAGAAAACGAATGTAGCACATTATCAGAAAATGAACTTTTTGAAAAGATCTTCTCATTATACGAATCAAAGAGCCAAGAATCTACAATTGAAACAAATCTCTACATAAAAAACGCACCATATAATATTGCGCAGATATATACATACATAGAGCAACATAAACCAAAATTATTACAAGATACAAAATTTCAGACAGATATTGTCAATATGTATAAGTTTAAAAAAGATATTACATCATATATATGAACTGAAAAAAAAGAAAAAATAATAAAATACATTTTTTCTCTTATAGCCCTATTTGATGATACAACATTCTCATCCATTATATCACATGAGTTTGTAAAGTATAATAATGATTATAGCATAATACAAACAATGATTAGTGCCATATGAAAGCTAAATATTGATCAACAAGTGTATGTATGGAAAGAGATACTAAAACATGCATTCAAAGACGATAAGATATATGATAACAATACCGTTAAAGAAATTATAATATCTATAAGTGATGAGTTATTAAAGCATATATATGACCAGAAAGACTGATCATTGACAGCACAAATGACATACTTTTTCAAAGACAAAAAAACACTAGATTATATTACACCAGAAGAGAAAAATAGATCATACATAGAAAGTTTTTTAACTTCAAATAAAAATCTGATAGATTTTAAGAGATATATTACTATCGAATCTCTACAATATGCGACCGAAGATGAACTTAAGATGATCATAATACATGAAGATCAAGAATGTAGAAAACACCTGTTAGAAAAAATATTTATGTTCAATAGAGAAAAAAAAGAAAAAATAATAAACAAAATATCAAAAAAGAAACAAATAGAGTGGATACAATCAAATCCTCGTTATGCATCGTACCTGTATGATATATTTATTATCACAAAAGATGAAAAAATTGAGATCTATCAATCTATAGAAAATACAGACAAAGAACTAAAATACAGTCTCTTTTGTCTTATACCTTTTACAGCACAAGACTGACAATTGTTTATCGAGCAGTACCCTTCAAAATGATTTACAATGCCTAATAATATACATCGAAAAAGTAACCAGCATTCTGATGTATGCTATGCAGATATATTCAGAAATTTTATTAAAAAACGAAATACAGAACTTCAAGAAAAAAACAGAAAATCTATTGAAGAAAATCTATTGAAGAAATTAGAGTGAAAATTTCTGATAGATCTAGGTTGTGGAAGAGATATAAATCATGTAGCAGCTACTGCATATCTCGCAAACGCAAAAGGATATGTCTGAATAGATGTAAACTGTTCTGAAGAATGCAATAATAAACAAGAAGAATATAAACAATATTTAATAGAAAAATATAAGCTTAGTCAAGATACACACAATCATATGACGACATTAAAAACAATTTTTGATAATTTTGATAAATTTCTCGATCTTGCACCAAGCAGCGTATGATACAATTTTGCAATCAACGGATTGTGTCTTACATGATCGAGCAACACCATCAAAAAACATATCAATAGACTAATGGTGCCGGGAAATATCTTAATAGGAAATGATATACAAAATCTAAACTTAGAAGAGTTAATCGAATGACCATACCAGCATACTTATATAGAAAACATGATGTGAAATGATGGTATACATGTTATCGAAAAACTCGAAACCAAGGAGATTATATTACTGTAAGACAAAAAGATAGATCCAAAGTATCAACCAAAAAACACCTGTTCATTTTTTCAACAACCCAAAAAACCAATAAAACCAATATAAAAAGAGTAGACTTTATTAAAAAGTGAAACTGTTGTAATTTTCGACAATAATTGTAGAAATTACATCCCCAATACTTTTCTAAAATCATCCAACCTACCCTCTTTCTCCAACCTAAAAATATGATTTGCAAACTCTACATCTCTACAATCCTCTGACTGCATAAAAGCAATAAATGCATCAAAAGAAATATACTGCACTTGTATCTCCTCTCATCCATCGTCTAAATCTTGTATGTGTTCCACACGACAATCTCTTGCGAGAAAATAATACATCTTATAATCTACCTTTCCTCAAACAGAAAAAGTCTGATACAACTCTCGATCATCAGATACTAAACCTGATTCTTCACGTAGTTCTCTCTTTGCAGCTACCAAAGTATCCTCTCCATCATCAATACGCCCAGCAAACGGAGTCAGATACCAGTCTTTACCTGGTTGTCTTTCACGAGCTATAGCTATTTTATCTCCTATCATCGATATAATAATAACTGTGGACGGTCTTCTCAGTGCTTCAAAAGTAGCGGTCTTTCCGTTAAAAAGATATTGTTCCCACTGATAAACGTCAAAAATCACCCCAGAAAATACTTTTTTTGCATGATCAGGTATCTTTGCCATAGTATAAAAAGGAAGAATTAAATATGCGTCATTGCGAGGAACAAATGGAATAAGTGACGTGACAATCCAGGAATCAAACAATAGCATAGATATATCAAATCCTACAGCTTCTAACTTGTAACTTTTAGCCTTCTGATAACCCTCTCCTTCCCCATTACCTGCATCACGCTATACAGATCAGGCGTTCTGGTTGCACAACACAACTGTATTCTCAAAAACATCGCTAAATCACCGATTTTCCCTCTATATCCACCTTCCTTAAATTCTTGATTGTTACTCGCAAATCCAAACTGTTTTCCAAGAGCTTTTAATTGATCAAACCAGGTTTGCATATCCATAGTCAAATCTAATTCTTTTTCGTATTCCGTAACAAATTTTTGAAATATAGGCTTCATCTGATCATAATCAGAACTCCATTGTGAGCCTTTTAAGATAGTAGATCTAACACTGGACATAAGATCTCGTTCTTCATCAAAAAAGAACAATATGTTTCCTGCAATATCTTTATACGTATTATATCTTTTTGGATCCTTTTGTGTCAAACGCTCAATACCTAACGCCGCCAAAGCATACTCTGGTTGTGCATGCATATGACGATACAAAGTTGCATCATATCTTTCAGCCCAGTCCTTACCCTGTGCAAAAAGTTCTTCATTGGACAGTTTTGACAAATAGATATTGTTCATAAATTGCAACTTATCCATATCAAACAACGCGCCTGCCTTATTCATCTTCTCCAATGTTATAGGAAAATCATGGTACGTCTTATCTAAATTATCTTTTTGCCATTGTTCAAATCATGAATCAATAATCGTCATCAAATAGTTCAACACTCACTCAGGAGCAAATCACTCTTGAAAAAGAAATCCGACATCGGCTTCAGGATCTTTTCTCTTAGAAAGCTTTCTCTTTTTCCCTTCATCTGACTTCAATATCGGTGCAAGATGACAATACATTGGTGCTTGCAATCCAAACGTTGCAAATAATTGTAGATGCAGTGGCACAGAAGTTAACCATTCCTCTCCTCTAATCACATGTGTCGTACCCATCAAATAATCATCAACCAAATGTGCCATATGATAGGTAGGCAATCCATCAGATTTAAGCAAAACAATATCGTTATAATTGTCCGTCATGTTAATTTTCCCTCTGAGGATATCATCAAAAATAATCTTCGCTTGGACATTTCCATGTGATCTAAGTCTAATCACTGGTGGATATGATTCTTGCAGTTTTTCCAACAACTCTTCAGGAGATTTGTTTCTTCAGATGGAATAATTTCCGTAAATACCCTGTGCTATCTTCGTTTTGGTTTGTTGCTCTCTAATACTATCCATCTCTTTTGATGTCATCCAACACGGATATGCTTTACCTTGTGCAACCAATTCCTTCACAAAAGCATGATACGTCGGTTTTCTATGTGATTGTGTATATGGACCATAATCACCGACATCAGCATGATTATGTCCGATAGGTCATTCACCAATTGGCATACCAAATGTGGTTAATCATTTTATGATCAAATCTACTCATCAGTCTACTTCTCTTTTCTGATCAGTATCTTCTATTCTCAAGAAAAAAACACCATTATTTTGTGTTGCATATTTCCAAGAAACAAACGAAGAGTAAACACTTCCCAAATGTAAAAAACCAGTAGGACTAGGAGCAAAACGTGTAACCACCTTCCCTATAGGACGATCGGGATATTGTGCTTTTATATCTGCAATACTCATATCTACTTCAGGAAACAATTTATCTGCAACATCTTTCCGGCTCACCGTCATACAATCATCTATACCAAATAAAATCAATACACACTATATAACAATACCATCAAAAATTACAATCCAAAGATAAGTCATTCTGAGCAGGAGCGAAGAATCTAGGAAATAATTCAATAAACAATAAGTTTTCATATTGCAAACATCCACCAAATCCATACAAGAACAACAACACGCATTTTATTCTATATGACAAAAATATATGAAATTAGATGGGAAAAGTATTCAGGCAGCCATTTTGCAGCTTGTTGAAGATTATAAATTTGATCCCTATGAAGTATTGGAAGTTATCAAACTTTGAATCAGAACAGGGTTTAGAAAAGATTTTGCTGAATATAGAAAATCCAATATACAAACAGTTATTACTGATGACTGATGAGTAAAACTCTATAAAGTAACTGATGTTGTAGAAGAAGTTGAAGATGAAGAAACACAGATAACCGTCAAAGATGCTAAAATCATAAGAAAAGACGCAGAGCTCGGAGAACAATTGATAGTAGATGTTACTCCTGCCGATCTACAACTTTCAAGAATCGCAGCGCAAGCAGCCGCACAAACCATCAAACAAAACCTTAAAAACTTTGAAAGAGAAAAATTCTACGAAAAATTTCAAAACAAAGAAGGAGAATTACTCAAAGCAAAAGTTATCAGAGTACAAGGAGAAACAGTTATCCTTGATATCGAACAAACAGCAGTTGTATTAACACCAGAAGGACAAATCCCACTCAGAATCTACGAACCAGGAGAAGAGATATTTGTATTCCTTCATAGGATTTCTAAAGATAAATCAGGTATTGTTCTTGAAATCACACAATCAAACGAAGACTTTATCGTCGCCATCTTAAAAAAAATCGTTCCTGAATTTGCTGACGGAACAGTTACTATAGAAAAAATCGCAAGAGTTCCAGGAAAAAGAACAAAAATTATCGTATCATCTAACGATGAAAAAGTAGATCCAGTTGGAGTTATGGTCGGACATAGAGGAGATAGAATAAACACAGTATTGTCACTCCTTGATGGAGAAAAAATTGACTACATCGAGTACGTGGAAGACCAAGAAGCACTTCTGAGATTATGTTTGAAACCAGCACAGATCGATACAGTCACTATCCAAGAACATAGAGCTACTGTCACTATGGCAGATGACCAAAAACCTCTCGCTATCGGTAAAGGAGCATCCAATATCAAACTCGCTGGTAAATTAACTGGATTGAGAATTGAGATTATATAAGTATTTTATCAAAATCATAGATAAAATGAGAAAGTATAGTAAATTCATTAAAATATGAATAGCTATACTTTTTTTTTCTATGTTCAATAGCCACTATAACAATAATAGCATGAAATCAATTAGCACAACGAAAAATAAAACAATTTAGTGTCATAACTATGTCTGATAGTAAAATAATAGAACTTGCAGAAAATATATGGAATAAATGTATATGATCAGGAAAGTGGATATGCGAGAAAAGATGAGAAAATTATATGAAAAATATGACAATCAAATGTGACCTTAAAATTTGTTCCTGATTTTCAAAGGGTTCCAGTTTGTTTTTTACTATGAAACTTACTTGAAGGAATCTAGAGAATTTATTCATGAATGAAAATCAGTATGATTTTACTATAAAAACATTTATAACAAGAAACATAATAAAAAGAGAATGGGTGATTATAACTCACTCTTTATCTATAATGATACCTACACAATTAACATCAATTGATTATATCATAAACAAAACAATTATCAACTCAGACTGAAAAAGAATGACGCAAGGAGTAAGGATCGCAGTTAAGAGAGTATTAATTCAGAAATAACTTACCTATCCATCATCCCGTCAATCTGTTTCTTATCGATCTTGATAAAAAACGGCCTACCATGCTGACAGACAAACATACTGTCGATATGAGTGAGTCCGTCTCTGACGAGTTGTTCCATTTGATAGTAATTCAATTTCTCCCCTGCTTTAATCGATGCCTTACACGCCTTCGTCGCAAAGATCATATCCAGCACATGGTCAAACGACAACTCCCCTTCTTGTGATAACACATAATCCAAGAGTTTTGCTATATCGACCTTATACAAACTAAATATCTGCGGAACTGCATACACTGACACTTTCGCATCACCAAACATATCAACATCAAATCATAATTTTTTGAGTTGTTCAAATTTCTCTTCCAAGTCTGCTCTCTGTGCAATTTCCAAAATAATAGGTTGCAGCAATGGTTCAGGAATCAACTGTTCGCCCTTTGCTGCTTTTCTTAATTTCTCAAAGACAATCCTTTCAGCCAAGGCATGTTGATCAATATAATACAAACTATCTTGTCCCTGCACCACGATATACATATCCCATAACTGTCATACAATATGATAATGTCCAAGTTGATTACTCTCTTGTATCACTTGTTGTCCTACATCAAAAAAACCTGATCATGCAGAAGATACCGATGCTTCACTAGGAGAAAATAACTGTGATACATCTGATCCAGACTGTTGATTTTCGTCACGAGAAGATAACGTAGAAACAATATGATCATAGCTAATTGTTTTCTGTACTCATAACACACGACCTATTTCTTGCATGACCAAACCGAATATCTTTTGTGGATCCATAAACTTCACTTCACTTTTTCTTGGATGTACATTCACATCAAGATCCTTTGGATCTATTGTGATAGTAACAAACGCCAAAGGATACTCTCATGGATGCATTTGTCTTCTATATGCATCCAAAATAGCTTTTTTAATAATCCTATCCTGAACTGGCCTACTATTCACAAATATTTTTATATTTTCTGGAGAGCCAAAACGAAGTCAGGCATCACCAACCACACCAGCAATACGTATATCTTCACCACTATAGGCCAGCTCCCTCAAATGCTTAGACCAATCTTTCTTGTATATGTGTCCAACTCTGTCTACTAGCGAGTCTACAGGCTTGAGATTAAAAATAATATTATCATTCTTTTTGAAAACAAAATATATATCAGGACGAGAAAGAGCAATATCGACAATACAATTATAACAATAGAAATACTCTGTCTGTGCAGAACGCATAAACTTCAATCTAGCTGGAACATTATAGAATAAGTCTTCAACAATAATCGTTGTACCATGATCAAAAGATACTGGGACAGCTCTTTGTTGTACTTGATCTCATCTTTTGGTAAGCTGTGTACCAATATCACTAAAAGATGTTTTTGATTGAATTGTTACCTTACTCACTTCTGCAATACTCGCCAAAGCTTCTCATCTAAAACCATAACTAGCAATAGACTGGAGATCCATCTCCTCGCTCATTTTAGAAGTTGCGTATCTAGCTAACACCTTATCCATATCAATAATTTCAATCCCACTCCCATCATCTTCGACAATAATACTATTTTTTCAACCATCTTTGACAGTCACAACAATATTTTTAGCTCCAGCATCCAAACTATTTTCTACCAATTCTTTAATGATACTCGCAGGTCTTTCTACAATTTCTCACGCTTTGAGTCTATTAATAAGATAATCTGGTAATTGTTTGATCGCCATAGAAAAAAGAGAAAACCAATCGCTTATAGCTACTTATACCGAAAATGATCGGGAAGCTAATTACTCAAGGCTAAATATATATAATATAGCATTTACGCTTGCATTTTCAACGGAGAATGCCAAGAATAAAGAGAGATTTATACAAAAAGAAATATGGAAAAAATTATAGTAATCATCCAGAGAAATCCATTATTATCCAAATACTGACTCGGTATTGTTGTGATTTTTGCAATGATTGTAAGTATTAGAACCTACCTAAACTATCTTGCAATTGAGGTATCTATAGAAAATGTTAAACAGGAAACGGCACACATCACACAAAGAAAGCTCTATGAAGAAAATTTTCTCATCCCTTATGAAAAATCTGAACAAAATCAATATTTTCTTCGACATGAAAACAATATGCTCCTACCTGGAGAATATATTGTAAGATTTGAAAGGCCAAAAGAAAAAATTGTAGCAAATCAAACAGACGCAAGTGACACAATACAATCACCACAAGATAGCCGACAATACTTTATAAGAAAAGTTTCAGAACAATATTAAAAACTATTGTATCCATACCTATATTCAATATACATATGATATACATTTATTCATAACCCATTTCTATGAAAAAGACAATTATTATTGCAGTGATTGTTGCCATTATCGCAGTAGCCATATACCTCCTAAAATGAGACACTATGCCAGCTGGTATTCAGCAGTGAGATACGGTTACTATAAGTTACAAAGCAACATTACCAGATTGACGTATATTTAGTAATAATGAACAAGAAGTTATTGTTATTTGAGAAAATACATTACCATGAGTTGACAACAAGCTCATTGGACAAAATAGTGGAGATCTTATAATAACAACAATTACGCCAGAAGAAGGTTTCAGCATATATTATGATCCAAACAAACTGCAACGTATGCCAATATATACACTCACACAAGCAGGGGTAACACCCGAACCATGAAAGTTCATCCTTCTTTGAGGAACTCGCTACTATATACAAAGTATAGAAAATGATATAGCAGTGTTAGATACTAACCCTGAACATACACGACAGAATCTCAAATACAACATCCAAATACTCTGACACAAAAAACAATAACTTTATACTCCCATATCCATGCAATTATTCAAAAGGCTTCTTTTGTCACTATTTCCATCGAATTCTATGACAGGAAATATGAATCCTGCAAGTATTTTCGTATCATTTATATCATCCAAAGAATTTTTTTCTATTATTCATAGAAAATTAGTAGAAAACTATAAACTCAATCAGTTCGATATTGCATTAGATCCTTTTGAGTTTAAAATAGGATTTGGGAATAATCCAACAGTACGTGTAGAAGAAATTGATCTATACTATGGTTATGGATGAAGTGCAAACATGAACGGGTATAGAGTGTACAATCCATCAAGTATAGGATATAGCACTACGCTTATAAGTAGTCTACATAGCTACAAATCATTTGAACAGTATGATCAAAAATATTTTGTACATTTCTGCTATACGATACTACTGCTAACATTTATTTTTACTGCAAGAATAAAAGTATTCCCTCCACATTCTGAGGAAGAAAAATTTAATTGGTTTATTGAAGTTTTTTTTTCATTTTATGAAATAGTTTTTTTACAAACAGGAACTTCTTTCGACAAAAAAATCCTTGCTAACGTCAAAAAAACACTACTCAAAGAGAATGATATCTTCTTTATGCTTCAAGCAGTATATGAGAAAGTAAATGGAGTCTTTGATGTTACTATCAGCAATGAAAAAGATTATTATCAACGATTATTCTACGATGAAGCAAAAGATCAATGACATGGTGTTATAGTACAAGATTTTATTAAAAATTCTAACTATTATAATCAACAATCGACATTTTCTCTCACAGAGAAAAAGATACTTCCCCTCATACTACCTGCAGATATTCTTATCAGATATTTATATACTGATGCAGATCCCTATAAATTGACTCCTGCTCTTATTGGAAGTATTTTCGATAAAGAAACACTCAAAAAATATATACAATGATTTCGCAAAAATACGACAAATATAGAAGAATTTTTATCATATATTACAGATTTCAACACCTATAAAAAAGGATTCTTTGAAGGCATAAAAAAATATATGTCACTCCAAACCAATCAAGAATACAATCACGAAGAATCTGAAGAAATAGATGAATTTATGTCATCTATCGGAGACTTAGAAAATATTGATATGGCAAAAATACCAGAGAAACTCAAAAAAGAATCAAGATTTATGGAAAAAATACTAAACTTCTATATTAGTTTTGTATGATGAATGCGAATTGCTAGATGAGACAATTTTGCATGTAAATTATATAAAAGAGAACTCATGCAAAAGATAACGCAGTGACAAAAAATCATGACAGACAAAAAATATTCACTACAAAATTACGGAGCATTGCTCTATAGTTACAGTAAAAATAATTTTTATTACAAATACGCTGCAGAAAACGTTAGAGCTGGAAAAGAAAAATTTTATGTCCCCTTTAGTAATACACTCAAAAAAGCACAATCTAACATATACATCATAAAATTATTTCATGACAATTTTATCGCAACAGTACTCCAAGACATCAACGAAAAGGATATTAGATTGTACGTAAAAAACAAACAAATAGTAGACACATTTAGGCAAACATTCGGAAAAAAAATTAGTGAATATATAAATAAAGAATCAACACTATTATACAATGTCTATCAGCCATTATATATCCTGACACAGATTACGTGATTTGAAAAGCACATACAAGACCATCTTACACAAGATGACATCTATCGTATAAAAGATAGTTTGTATACATTCGATTTTCGATTGTGGCAACACTATATATACAAGCTTGGGGAAAAGATACATACACGACAAGAAGATTATACATCTATGAATATTTTATGATTTGCAGCCCAGTCTAGAGAAAGTTTACTGTGATTAATGCTGTATCTGTATTATGGAGAAAAAAATAAGATAGAACATAGTGATATTATAATCGAACTATATGTCACAGAGATACTCCATATGGCAGATCATTATATACAACCAGTAAGTGAGATAATCAAAGAACTATATATCACCTATTATGCTCTTATAGAACAACGAACAGCACTCGATGACAACCAAAAATATATGCAGCTAGGTCTTACTAATCGAAATAAATTTACAAAATGACTAGAAAAGACACAGATAAAAAATAATCTTATTGGAGAAGACATCATGTGGTTAAGATGATTTCTTAAAAATATATCTTACTACAACAAAAGATTCGTCATTCCACAATAAATACTAATAGCTAAAGATTAATAACTTTTATTCTAGATTGACAGCAGATGAGATGCCCCAAATGCAATAGCATGGAAACAAAGGTTATAGATTCTAGAACTATCGATGATGGGCAAGCTATTAGACGTAGAAGAGAATGTGAATATTGTTCACATAGATTTACGACATTCGAGAAAAGAGAAATAACAGAGCTTACTGTTGTAAAAAAAGATGGAACCAAAGAGATGTACGACAGACAAAAATTAAAAAAATCTATATTACTATCTTTTGCAAAAAGAAAATATATCAGTGAAGAAATAGATAATATGATAGCATGATTAGAAATATCATGGTCACAGCAAGGATCAGAAGTTGACTCAAGGCAAATAGGAAAAGATGTACTCACTGCAATCAAAGATATAGATTTAGTCGCTTATGTGAGATTTGCTTCTGTATATAATTCATTTGAAACACCTGAAGATTTTCAAAAACTCTTAACGAGTTAATCAGGAAACGATTTGATTGAATTGTTCTATTCTATCATATACATTTACAAACATATCAAAACTAGCAGAACCTGGACTATACAGAACAATAGAAAACTCAAAACGCTTTGCTGTATCCAAAGCAACATGAACAGCATGATTCAATGTGTCACTTAGAACATATGGAATTCAGAGATCTTTTGCTATATCAACAAATATATGCTTATTTTGACCCAGACAAATAAGATATCATACTTTACTAGCAAAAGTAGATGGTAAAATAGAATAATCATCTCATTTATCATAACCACCGACGATCAATACACACTTATCATCCATCGCATCCAAACCAGCAAGAAGAGACTGTGCCGAAGTACTAATACCATCATCAATGATGCGAACACCATCGATAGTAGCGATTATTTGAGTACGATGTGGAAGTGGCTGGATAGAAGAAAATACTTTCTTTATATCGAAAGAAATTGATTTTTCCTTAGAAATTTCAGTAAGACAAGATATAACTGCTGCCATATTATGCATATTATGTTTTCACAAAAATTGCGTATAAGATATATCAATTGTTTGAGGAATGATAGTAGAACGAAGCTGAAGATAACGAGGAATCATAATATATAACGTATGAGCAACAAAACAACTACGAGCACTTTCACAAATAGCTCTTTTTGCATGTATATACTCTTCCATAGTCCCATGTCGATCCAAATGGTCACGAGCAATATTTAACCAGATAGCATAATCAAAAACAAAATTTTTAAGATTATAGAGCATAAAAGAAGATGTTTCTACAACACAAAAATGTTCTTTAGTTGATTTATCTTTAATAATAGACAATAAAGTCTGAGCGAGCGGGACATCAAAGTTTCAAGTAAGCCATATCTGAGAAGAAGTAAATATTTTTTGTAATGCTTGATACATAATCCAAGAGGTTGTTGATTTTCAGTTGGTTCATGTAATCCCAATAAATGTTATTTTAGGCAAATCAATCGTTTTCATTAAAATACCAAGATACGATAATTCACTCAAAATTTTTGTTCAATACAAAACATAGATATGATGAGATGGTTTAATACCAGGTGACATAACAATATATTGTGATTTTTGTAATACTGAATCATCTCTATCTACATCATCCATCAACACATGATCTATGTCTATATGTGTCAACAACATATCCAATCATTTTCCTACTTTTCCTTTACCATAAATTACAATCATCGATTATGATCAAAATAAATCTAGTTTAGAGTAATAGTAAAATTTTGCTTCATTCTGTCAATTCGATGTTTTCTTGGTAAGGGTAATCAATGTTTTACTAAGAAGTCATATTCCATCTTTACGATACGATAGTAATTTCCTTGATTATCCAAAATAATCTTTTTTAGGATATCTGGATTGATTGTCCATTTCTTGTTATTCTGAGAGAGCGAAACGATCGAAGAATCCAGATTGTCTTTACTGGATCCTTCACTGCGTTCAGGATGACTGCTATATCACTCATAATCACCAAGATCACTCGTCTTAACCACTTGCGCTCCAGCAGGGATGTCTACTTTGATAGGTTCATCACGTCGCATATATCCCAGCTTAGTCACTTCTTCTTTAGTAAAACTTGGATCAATAAGATAGGCAGCAGTATCGTTAAAATAGAAGGGATTCATACTTCATGGAAAGAATTTTCCAAGAGTTGATTCTTGTTCCATCTGCGTAAATATGTTATCTACTTTCTGGTGTCGCTCTTCTTTGGTATATTGTTGATTAAATATACAAAATTGTTTATTCTTTAGTCAAATACAACCAAGACAGAAAGAACATCACTCTAAAAAATAAGAATAGTAGACATTGTTACACTCTGAAATATAAGATCACATATAACAATGCTCTGAGTTTTCTCATCAATAACAAATCCCATAAAAATAGTTACTATTAGTTCCCGTATCCATACAGTCATAGAAACGAGAAGATCAAAGTGTTCATCAATCAGAACAAACAACATTGTTCCCATCAACAAAATTCATCGCATTAAAACCATAAGATACATTAGTACATTTATATAATCAGTATCCTGTTGAGTTTTCAATAACAAAATTTTTACTTACATGACTAAATGCTTTTTGATGCAATGCAATATAGTCATTTTTTTTATAAGATTGTTTTTTATTTATATATTCTTCTTTAGTATATTGTTGATTATTTATACAATATGATAAGTTATCTAGCCGATTACAATCTATACAATTATTACATCAAATACAATTAGAACAAAACCACATATCACTACAATTATAAATATACTGTGAATAGAAAATATTGTAAGAATTGGAAATCGATCTAGAGCTATATACATTTGTAGTGTTATTAAAAACAAGGGATGAACTATATACATTCGTTACATTATCTCGAGCTTGTGTAGAATAAAAAATATTCTCTGCTTTATTTCATGCAACAAAAGTTAAATAAGCATTTTTTGTCCCAAATCAGCAATGACAGTAGTCACTATTCTCGTTTTGAGCAAAACGAACAATCGGAGGTTTAGTATGGTTAATAAATAATTCTTTAAAATCCGTAAAAAAATTATTTTCACCATAACCTAACTCCATTATATTTTCATAAGATGCATAATATTCTTTAAGTGAAGTTACTTTACCCGATCTTGAATGAGGAGGCAATACTGAGATATTGTTGTCGTTTCTATAGAGATTGACTGGTCGTCGACTAGCTACTTCTAACAAAAAATCACGAAAAACTGTATTTTTTCTTTTCTCTTGAATTTTTTTCTGCCATATATCCAAAGACATAATGATGTATTATCAAATAAAATCTTTATATAGCTGTTCAATCCCATCAATCGTCTTCTCTCGAGGGAATGATTTAGGATCTATATGGATAAATTTCTTGTTTTTTACCTTCACAACAGCATCCACAATAGCTTGTGATGATTGTGGTTCAACAAAAACTACTTTACCATGAACAACCTCAGGTATTGATGCTACATAACTAGTGATTAATGGTTTTCACATACTAGAAACCTCTGCATGCACCGATCAAAATCACTCTGACAATGATGGAGCAACAATACAATCACTAGCTGCCACCAATGTACGTAAATTATCAAGAGAAAATCCACTAAATAGCTGTATGTTCTTGTGATATCACAAGTTACGTATTTTTTGTTTTGTCTCCATATCCCTCTTAGCATGAATCAGGTTACAAACAAAGAGAATATCTGGATATTGAGTAAATATAGTAGGCAAAGCCTCTATAAGATAGTCCAAACCTTTTGATTTACCACTATGTCCATAATACAGCAAAACAAAACGATCTCACCAGCCATATTTCTTTCTCCAATCTTTCATTGTTTTTTTAGAAACTTTTTTTGCATCCCAAAAATCACTATCTACTCCATTATACACAAGGCGAATAAGTCTATCAGGAACATGATACAGACATCTTATACTATTGAGCGTGTAGGTAGATACCACATGGTATGCCGTATAATTAAACAAAAAAATAAACCATTCAAATCACTTATACAACAAGGACTTTGGCCATTTTTTATAGACAGATCGAAGGTCACCAAAAACCTCATGCACAGTCAAAACAACCTTTTTACGAGTCAACAATCAAACAATCCATCAAGGGATCGCTCATCCATACGTACTTGTATGCACAAAATCGATAGAAAATCTACGACAAATCTTCCATCAAAGCCATACAGCAGAAAAAAGAAACGAAAATCTCCCTTTTCATGTTCTATATACAGCAATACCATCCAAGGATTCATAAACGGGTAGATGCGGAAAAAAACGTGATGTAAGCACAGTTATAGCGTATCAACGAGCCAAAAGTCTATGAGTAATATGCTCAAAAACTGTCTCAGCACCTCATCTATGAGGAGTATAATAATCTAATACGAACAATATATGTTTTTTCATCAGGGAAGTGCAGACAAATAGAACATATCAAACATAATCAAAACATGGAATAAAACAACTAAAAACAGCATCAAAAATTTGACAAAAAATATCGATCTATATACAATAATGGTATAACATTTACATATGACGACAACTAGCAAATATGAGTCACAATGAAGATACCAAATAAAAGCATCAAAAATTTGACAAAAAAGACATTTGTCTATACAATAATGATATAACATTTATATATGACAAGAAATATGACAACAAAAAAGAAAGTCATAATAAAAAAATCTCAAATAAGAACACTACATGATCACTTAGATCATCAAGTTTGCAAGTATTATCATAGACATTTTCGCATTGTACACCATAGTCATAACAGTTTAGCTCATTTCTGAGAATTAATCTTAGTTCTATTAGTTGGATCTATGAGTTGGATGTTTGCTGGGTGAATATGACTACCTAGTAACAATTCTTTCATATACCCACTACAACAAGTATCAACAATAGATTGTAGAACACAACAACGAGAGCAAATGGAAGCAGGATGTAAAATAAATCTACCACACATAACCAATGCAAACTACAATCAGTTTAGAGAAAGCCGTATACATAGACAAATATATACTGTACTCTTTGCTGCTCCATACAAAGCAGGACGAGATCAGAATATATGAGCTCATGCAGGGCTAGATATCGCAACAGCACGTGGAACACCATTACATTCCATAGGAGATGGACAAATTACTTATGCTTGACGACAAAATGGATATGGAAATGTTGTAAAAATAAAATATCTATTCAAATGACAGTACATCCATGCTGTATACGCACATATGGACACAATCCAAGTAGAGGCTGGTCAAAGTATATCAGCAGGACAACAAATTGGAACTGTAGGAAACTCAGGAACAACATTTGGAGCGCTAGGATGATTCCATGTACATTTTGAAATCACAAAAGATAATCATGGAAGACCTATGTACGGATATAATGGATGTCCTGATCTGAAAAAATGACATATGACAATCATTCAAGAGTGATTATGTAGGGAACAGCTACTAAATAATCTGTATGATCCTATCGTATTATTCGAACAAAATCGTCTATGACATATTATAGAAGAAACAATAGATAAAACAGAGGAAGTTATTCCTGAACAAGTAACAACTACAGAAGAAATAATAGTTCCAGAAAAACCCATCCCTGAACAAATAGTTGATTCACAACTACCACAAGAGGTTCTCCCTGAAAAATCTGTAGAAATAATAAACCCAGAAATTAAAAAAAACAATACAGTAGAAGGAATAACCCCAACCATACCAACACAACCAATAGAAAAAGAACCTCTAGTAGAAAAACAAGAACAAATACTTCATCCAGCTCCTGAAGTAGAAACTCTAGAACCAATATATATCTCAAATCAAATCGATGATATAGAAGGCCGTATTGGAGAAAAAATAGCATTCGACACAAAAGATCTATCTGAAGAAACAAAACATTTCTTCAGTAACTACGATATGTATATAAGCAACCACACATGATCCAATAACATAAAAGTTGGGTGAAATAAGGAGATAGAAATAAATTTCTACAAAAAAGATAGCAATACTAAATTCGTAGGGATATTGCCGTTTATACTTGATCTAATTCCATCGCAAACAAGTATCGTAAGTGATATAAATACACTACAACTCATATCACCAAACCCAAGCATTATTAAAATACAGTGAATAGCCTCAGGAAGAAGTTCTCTCATACTCAGCATAGACAACAATACTATCTACAAAATAGTATATACAATACAATAAAAAATATAAAATCAAAAAACTCCTCTATAGAGAGGAGTTTTTTGATAGGACTAAAAGAACTAGTCCTTCTTTGGAACAGGAGTCAATGTCAAAGAATAATCAGGAGAAGTATCTTTACTTTTTTCAGCATTTTTATAAATACTGACGTAAAAATCCCCTACCATATCTGGTCTAATTGTGATAGTCCCAGATATAGACTGCCCAGCAGTCCCATCTTTCTTACTAAAGTCCTTCATCCAAAGTCCCAAAGACTTGTAGTCACCATTCAAAGTAATTGCTTCCATTATAATATATCATAAGAATATAAAACATATTAAGCAGCATCTTCCTGAATCATCTCTTCTTTTTCCTTAGAGCTAGATGGTGTCTGCAATGCATCCAAAGCACTATCATCAAGAACTTGCTTACCTGTTCTCATCTCCTTGATTCTTGCTTGGATATCTTTTTCTAATGCTGTCTTTAACTTATCATCTTCTTGAAGAAGTGCGACAAATTTCTCTTTTCCTTGAACTTTTTGATTACCAATAGTATAGAATGCTCAAGCTCTCGTTACAAGATTGAGAATACTAGCTGCCTCAACGATATCTGTATACGTATCATATCATTTATTCCATAAAACAGGCAGCTCTACATTCTTAAATGGAGCAAATATTTTATTTTTTACTGTCTTAATCCTTGCAACATACCCAATCTGTTCCTTATCAACCATAACCTTATCTCATTTTCTAATTTCAATTCTCTGTGATGCAAAAAATTTCAATGCTTGTCATCCAGACGTTGTTTCAGGATTACCAAACATAACTCCTATTTTCATACGAATTTGATTAATGAAAATACAAGTAGTTCCTGTTTTAGCAAGAATAGAAGTTAATTTTCTCAATCATTGAGACATCATTCTTGCTTGTAGTCACATATAACTATCTCCCATATCTCCTTCTACTTCAGCTCTAGGAACCAACGCAGATACAGAATCAATAACTATCAATCTTACTGCTCCTGTCTTTGCTAATTCTTCAGCAATTTGTAGTGCTTGTTCACCAAAATCTGGTTGTGAAAGAATAAGCTCATGTGTATCTACTCATAATTTTTTGGCATATGATGGATCCAAAGCATGTTCTGCATCTATAAACGCAGCCACTTCTCCTCTCTTTTGTACTTCAGCAATAGCATGCAATGCTAATGTTGTTTTACCAGAAGATTCAGGACCATAAATTTCGATAACTCTTCCTTCAGGATACCCTCAACCAAGAATAAGATCAAGAATATACGAACCTGAGTGAAATGTACTAACCATACCAACGTTGGCATTGTCTCACATTTTCATAACTGCTCACTTTCCAAATTGCTTTTCAATGTTTTTAAATGCGTCTTGCAGTACTTGGTCTTTTGTAGACATGTGTATTCCATAAAAAATATAAAACTTCAGTTTAGCTTCATGACTATACATCCTGTTATTATGCAGCCCGATATCAATACAAGTACTCATATCAGATAACCACAAAGGTGTATAGAACATATGTACTCAACACAATCCAATAAGGTCTACATCGAGGTACGTCTCAAATATACAGAATACAAAATCATTGTCAAGAGATTTTTTAGTAGTCCAGAACTAGAGTTATAAATTTGTCAAAAAAATAGTTGATTTTGTCAAAATTGATTTGACACCGTCAAGGAAAAAATTAAGATACTAATATATAAAGTATGTATTTTACAATATAATAGATAAAAAATGAAAGCTCTCGACATTGTACAACAAGCATTGATTACATTTTTCAAACAAAATACCAATGAAGAATGACTCACCCTCAGAGAAATATCTACTGCCATAGGAGTGAAACATCCACAAACAACACTCAACAAACTAAATCAGCTAGTTCAATTATGACATTTCACAAAAGATTCACATGGATACAGACTTATCAAAGAAGAAATAACTCCCGAAGAAAATGATATCCTCTATATACCAATATATGGATTCGCTCAATGCGGAAACAAAGGATCTGCGATCGTGAACGAATATTCCCAAGAAAAAATGCCTGTCACTACAGCTATGGTTGGATCCAAAAATATTGGCAGCTGTTTCTTTGTGAGAGCAAAAGGAAATTCTATGGAACCTAAAATACAAGATGGTGATCTCGTACTCATAAAACAACAAGAACATTATGATATCAATGAATACATCTTTGTGATCCACAACGAATTACCAAAACTCAAAAGAATCATAAAAAAAGATGGTCAGCTAGCACTAGAGTCCGTCAATAGATTTTTTGATGATATTAGCATAGAAACATACGATAAGACCAAGGTTATTGGAGCAGTCAAAAGGGTTATAAAGAGCTTGTAACTATACTATTGCTTCTTTTTTTCTTGGTAATACATCATAACGCATATGTGAGACATACAATGCAGATTTACTTTTGCTAGTAAGTTCATTTTTGGGATCTACAATTCTTTCAATAACACCATCTTTCCCATTAGATTCAAATACACGCAACCTTCCATCACCCAATTTTTCTGTAACCATCGCAACATGATGGATACGATGTTTTGTTCACTGCACATCGATAGTAGGTATTTTTGATCATTTCCAATCATATGAAGGGTTCGTAGCATCCCAATACAGAAGATCTCAAGGCTCAGTTTTATTAAAAACAGGTGCATCTATAGATCAATTGGATGTAGATGATAATTTCTTAGCATCAAACTTTGTAAATAAAGATCTCGATGTCTGATCTCCTATTGCAAATCATGCTCTTCTCATAACATCACACATCAATCCAGAACAATCTACCGAAGGGTTTGGTTCTTTGATTAGTCTTGATCACATCTTATATTGTATAGGAGTTTTCTTATCTATCTCTTTTATCTCATTAATAGCTACAAGCGCTTTATCTCTTGGTTCATTATCATCATATTCTTCCAATTCTAATTTACTCTCATCAATAACGATATCATCTCCATCACAATCTTCATCAGGAACATAAAAGTCTTCATCTAGTTCAAATTCTTTACGAAAGTTATGCAATTTTTCAGAAAAATCCGCTTTTGCTTTTGCTTTATCCAAATTGATCAGAGACTCTCTTGCCTTCTCTATTTTAGAGTATAACGATAATCATATAGATTCTGATTCTTCGTCTCAAGCTAAGGATTTTTTTAATGCAGTTCCTAAAACCTTATCTTTAATAGCATCAACAATACCAGTACGAGTCAAATAATCATCCAAAATAGTATCCACTTGTTTTTCACCCAGAAACAAAGCAACATTCAAAAGAACATTTTCCTCCAATACATGCATCTCATCTCTCAGCTGAGACACAACTTCTGTTCTTACAGAATCTATCTGTTGTTTGTGTTGTTCTTTGAGTTCTTTATAAGATTCGGCCATGAGAAGAGGATATTATTAACCTAAAAGTTTTTGTGCAGCTTTTCCTAAAATACTAAATCTACTATTAAGATATGTTGCATAAGATCATCCCATAGCTCCAGATCGTATAGAAACATTTTCTTCAAACGTATCCTTCTTGAAAAGTTGATTAATGCCAGTATACACTCCTCATCTAACCCAGAGATTATGGTATGAAAAATAATCATAGATCAGAGTACGAGGAGTAAGAGAAGCTTGATTGATAAGACGATTAGATGCATTAGCAAGTCGAACAACTTCCTTTGGATCAGAAAACAAGATATCAAAACCATCAATTTTATATTTACCTCCTTCATAAATATTAATCTTCGTTTCCTCTCATCGACTTTCAAGTTCATTGGTTTCATAGTTAAATTTGATCACACCTCTCTTTTCACTAAAATTAGACTGATCATCGGTAGCTTGTATTATCTCTTGTATAGCACCAGACATTCTATTAAATTCAATCCCAGTCTGAGTCACTGTACTAATATCGGCATTAAGAATATCATTATCATCTAACAGCGCAATGGCTTGGGGGATGCTCAGATCACCAAATGTCGATACATCTATTCACTTCTCTGCAAGCAAAGCCTTCTTCTCTGTGAAGTAAAATCTTACGAGAACAAGTTGTTTTGTCGTATTTTCGATATCTTTTTTGAGAGCCGGGTTATCAGCAAAGGCGTTCTCCAGATCTTTTCTAAAGTTTTTTTCTTTCTGTGCATCTCCATGCCGGCCAGCAACAAGTCATTGGACTCGTTTAGCTCATGTGTTTACAATTTTAGCTAACCAACCAAGGAGTTTACTATCTTCATGCTTCGAGAGAAAATCAATAATTCATCATATAATATCATTTGTTTTAGTTCCTATTTTTTGAAGAAATGTGTCATCGATGATATCTCCAACTTTAGTAAAACTTTCAGCAACGACTGCCATAGTCTTACCATTCAGTCATTCTACGACGGTTTCATCATACTTCTGAAGTAATGGAGGAAGTCTCCCTTTATTCACTCATTCCGTCGCTTGTATATACATATCCTTAGATGTTGTTCCAAGACCATCAAGATATCATCTATCCACAGGACTATACTTATTATATAGCGTAGACTGATACGTTGCAAAAATAGGATTTTCAACAGCATCATCACGTTCTATGGATCAACTCGTTTCTATGCTAAGAGGTATTTTCTCTCCATTGATATCGATAGTGCTTTTGTATGAGGCAGCATTAGTATCTAAATATGGCTTAAGAAGATCATAAAACTTCTCTTTTGATAAGGTAATTGACATATCCTTGGTTTGTCCCATTCATTTAGCAGATCATGTCCCCTTCGCATCAATAATAAATTCATTTCATGAAACTTTAATATCTTGAATAGATACTTTCGTAACCTTATCATCGACAACACCAAATATCGTACCTGAATCCACCTTCATCGTAAATTCCGGAAAGGAGAGTTGTAATTTTGCATCACCAAGAATGATAGATTGACTTACTGCATCAAAAGAGATAGATTCAGGAGCTTTAGACTCTACAAGAACATCTTTATCTCAAGCATAATCAATAACAACAGGAATACTTGTCGTATCCATAACACTCTTTTGGATATACTTATTTCTTAACGTGATTTGTTCTGGTGTAAGTTTTGCATTAATATCAACAACCTCAGGTATCGATTGTGTTTCTGGAACAACAGACTCCTCTTTTTCATCTTCCTTATCTTCCTTTTTCTCTTTCTTCTTCCATCCTATCAATTCTTTAAAATCATCCCATCTATCAGAAAACCATTCTTTAGTGCTAGTCATATTATCAGCACCAAAA